>UOEL01000081.1_pt1 | contig 51149 bp, 46 predicted proteins | sample 1989351 | NCBI WGS metagenome assembly UOEL01 (sample SAMEA4712195, study PRJEB27164) | hydrothermal vent metagenome | biome: marine basaltic hydrothermal vent biome; feature: marine hydrothermal vent; material: mineral | place: Pacific Ocean | collected 2011-06-14/2011-07-23 | depth 1719 m
ATTTTATTTCAACATACTAGCGAGGCTACCTCCCGAAGCTTCGGGACCACCACGCCTGCATTACTATTTTATTTCAACATACTAGCGAGGCTACCTCCCGAAGCTTCGGGACCACCACGCCTGCATTACTGTTTTATTTCAACATACTAGCGAGGCTACCTCCCGAAGCTTCGGGACCACCACGCCTGCATTTCCGATTATTATCGGGCTGCAAATATAAAGCAAAAATTCAATTCTCAAATCAACTAACTTTAAAAAAGTTCTTTTGTATTTTTAGCCTTCGACAAAATATCAATAATGCAGAACATCAAAGAATACCTCTCCGCTAATAAGGAACGTTTTATCAACGAACTGATTGAGTTACTTAAGATTCCATCGGTCAGCGCAGATCCTGCCTTTTCAGAAGATGTTCTAACCGCATCGAAAGCCGTAAAAGAATCACTTATAAATGCTGGCTGCGACAAGGTTGAAATTCATGAAACAGAAGGACACCCCATTGTTTACGGAGAAAAAATAATCAATACCGATTTGCCGACCGTATTGGTATACGGCCATTATGATGTGCAACCAGCCGATCCTATTGATTTATGGGATTCCCCTCCTTTTGAACCGATCATCAAAAAAACCGAACTGCATCCTGAAGGCGCAATTTTTGCCCGTGGGGCCTGTGATGACAAAGGGCAGATGTATATGCACGTAAAAGCCTTGGAGTTTATGGTGAAGACCAATCAACTACCGTGTAATGTAAAATTCATGATCGAGGGCGAAGAAGAGGTGGGCAGTAATAACCTCGCCGTATTCGTAGCCAATAACAAAGAAAAACTGGCCAATGATATTATTTTGATATCAGATACGGGTATGATCGCCAATGATGTACCCTCTATTACTACAGGTTTAAGAGGTTTAAGCTATGTAGAGGTTGAAGTTACCGGCCCGAACAGAGACCTGCATTCCGGACTCTACGGCGGCGCGGTTGCCAACCCAATCAATATTCTGGCTAAAATGATTGCCGACCTACATGACGACAACAATCATATTACCATTGAAGGGTTTTATGATAAGGTCGAAGAGCTCACTACAGAAGAACGGGCAGAAATGGCAAAAGCTCCTTTTAACCTCAACGAATACGAACAGGCACTAAGCATTGCATCAATCTATGGTGAAAAAGGGTACACCACCAACGAACGAAATTCAATTCGCCCTACTTTGGATGTCAACGGAATCTGGGGCGGCTACATAGGTGAAGGTGCTAAAACAGTAATTGCCAGTAAGGCATATGCCAAAATCTCTATGCGCTTGGTGCCCCATCAAGATTGGCATGAAATAACCGAACTCTTTACCACCCATTTTGAAAGTATCGCCCCAAAAGGCGTTACGGTAAAAGTAACTCCGCATCATGGTGGGCAAGGCTATGTAACGCCTATTGATACCCTAGGGTATAGAGCCGCTTCAAAAGCATACGAAACCACCTTTGGTAAAAAACCCATACCGCAACGCAGCGGAGGTAGTATACCAATTGTGGCTTTGTTCGAAAAAGAATTGAAGAGCAAAACAATTTTAATGGGCTTCGGTTTAGATAGTGATGCCATTCACTCGCCCAATGAGCATTTTGGCGTTTGGAACTATTTGAAAGGCATTGAGACCATTCCTTATTTTTATAAGTATTTTACAGCAATGAGCACATAACTTATTTGATGTTATAGTGCACATTCTTACCTTAGAATGCTGCACTTAGATTAAGTAGAACCAAGATATTGCTATTACCGATTCGATTACATACAAATACTGTGTCTTGACATTTTAAACGATTTATATTATCTCAAAACGAATAATTGAAAGTGATGAACCTTAGAAGTATAATTGCGTTACAACTAATTATTTTACTACTTACTGTTTCTTGCTCCAAAAAGAGTATTGACGCTGATCTTTTGATACAAAATGGAATGGTATATAATGGAATAGATACTATTACGGAAAGTGTGTCTGTTGCTATCAAAGATGATAAAATCGTATTTATTGGAGATGAAAGTACAATCAAGATTACCGCGACAAAAACTATTGATGCAACCGGACGAATAGTATCTCCCTTATTGAAAACGCACGAAAAGAAGGTATTGAGATTACAGCAAATCAATATCCATACGAAGCTTCGGCAACAGGGTTAAAATCGGCAGTTATACCACGTTGGGCAGAAAGTGGAGGGAAAGACCCATTGTTTATTCGTTATAACAACCCAAAACTTAAACAGCAAATCTTAGAAGACACAAAGAAAAACATCGCTAGAAGAGGTGGTCTAGATAAGTTATTAATTGTAAAAACAAATGACACTACTTTTGTTGGAAAAAATCTATTGGAAATCTCTCAATTTCTAAAAACCACTCCAGAAAAAATCGTGCTTAAAATACTTAGAACAGGCTATGCTAGAGTAGCATCTTTCAACATGAACTCAAATGATATTCTTAACTTCATGGTCCAAGATCGGGTAGTTACTGGGTCAGATGGCAATACAGGTCGTACAACCCAAAAGACTTCTGTCAACACCTTCTATAGGAACAGGGGGCACTTCATATATATTCAAATCATCGGTAACGGCACATAATTCACATTTCGCACCGCTTCCCTCTAAATCATTTAATACGCTCATTTGTTATCTTTATAATCGGTATAAACTTACTATTTTATAAGTAATCAGTATAGGTTGATATGCACCTAATTTTCAAAGGTCGCACTATATCCTATTTTATTTCGTTCTTGACTGACTATGAACGACATATTTCCACTAACGATTTCAAAGCAAAAAACCTCTTTATTTTTCAGGTTAAGTATTTCCATTACAGTATTCGGAGCGCTTTTTAAATTCATTTCTTGGCCCTTAATTATAATAGGAGCCGCAGGAATGGTTATTTTTCATACCATTCAATTTTTTCAAAAGCAGCACAGATTTCCCCTTGATTATTCTAGACTATTACTCATCGTTTCTTTTTCATGTAATTATGTATTCAGCATTCTTCGTTTACCCTATACCCATGCACTTACTTTACTGACAAAGGCAGCACTTATAGCTTTTCTCGTGCTTTATATTAAAAAAATTGTGTTTTCCTATCAAGAAAATACTCAAAACAATCTTTTACTACCCAATTTTTGTAGAGAGAACCTATCTTATCTGCTTGCCGACCTTGCAACAGTCTATATTGTGATAGCTTCGTTATTTAAAATTCTTCGTTGGGAATTTGGAATAATAAACGGTAACGTCTTATTGGTTATTGGTCTTTTCTCTGCCTTGGTCTCCATTTTGGCGAGTTCAAAAAGCCTAGGAAAATAAGAAACTTCTTATAGACTACCCCCCTAAGTAAGGAATGTAATCATATATGCTATGTGTTTACATTCCTGACGCAAGCAGCACTTATTGTTTTCCTAATTCTTTATGTTAGAGAGGTACTATTTTCAAACCCAAAAAAAACCTCGTTAATTTTAGTTTATTATTATTTTGCTCTACGCTTGTAGAATTACAATATTTGTTCTATGTTTGTAGAACAAAATATCAATATTCCATTGAATTTAAGTTTAAAGGAAAAATATTTTGTTTACCTCACCCAGAATTACCAAAAAGTAACTCTGACCTCTCCAAAGGAGAGGTAAACGGGTAAATGATTTTCATATAATTCTAAAAATGTAGAAATGCAGCTATCAAAATCAGAAGAGGAGCTTATGAACATGATATGGAGCCGTAAAAAAGCCTATATGAAAGATCTGCTAGAGGCATACCCTGAACCAAAACCTGCCACAACCACGGTAGCGACCCTCTTAAAACGAATGATCGATAAAGGTTTTGTTGCCTACAAAAGTTTTGGGCGTTCGCGAGAGTACTACCCTTTGGTCAAAAAGAAAGATTATTTCTCGAAACACGTAAACGGACTCATAAAAAACTTTTTCAACGATAGTGCCGGTCAGTTTGCATCGTTCTTTACGCAAGAGACCAACTTGACCAAGACCGAGCTAGAAGAGCTAAAAAAACTTATCGATAACGAACTTAAAAACCTGCCTGCCGGTAAGGCAGGGAAATAATTATGTTGGTATACCTTTTAAAATCTGGGGCCTGTCTTGCCATTTTATTCTTGTTCTACAAATTGTTTTTAGAAAAAGAGAACATGCATGTCTTCAAGCGTTTTTATCTACTAACAGCCTTGTTGTTTTCACTGATCGTACCAACCCTTGTGTTCGTTGAATATGTTGAAGCACCAGCAACGATGACCCATACCGTTGTACAACAGCTAGCAGCAGATTCAGATAATGTCATTAACGTGCCTGCGGCTTTGGAAACAGATATTTTAGACTTCGCACCTCTTCTATGGGGTATTTATTTCTTGGGATTATTGTTTTTCGGAATAACGTTCATCAAAAACCTATTTCAGATTTTTAGAAGGATCCGTAGAAATCCAAAACAAATATCAGCGCGATTTACCCAGGTTTTACTGCTTGAAAAAATTACGCCCCATACCTTTTTTAGATATATTTTTCTGAACAAAAAGAAGTTCGAGTCCAATGAAATACCAAAAGAAGTATTGTTGCACGAAGAAACACACGCTCGGCAAAAACATAGTTTAGATGTCGTTTTTGTTGAAATGCTACAAGTGATTTTCTGGTTCAACCCCTTTATCTATCTATTTAAAAAAGCCGTAAAACTAAATCATGAGTTTTTGGCAGACCACGCCGTATTAAAAAATAACATTGACACTACTGCCTATCAAAACACCTTGTTATCGTACTTATCACCCGATAGCCAAAAGAAGTATCAGCCCATACTGGCAAATTCAATCAATTATTCATCAATCAAAAAACGTTTTACAGTCATGAAAAAACAAACATCGAAAAAATCAGTTTTATTTAGAAGTCTATTGTTACTCCCGCTACTTGCGATTCTCTTGTATGGCTTTACTGAAACAATAATTATACAGAAAGAAGCAGTGAAAAACAAAGTTACAGTTGAACAAAAAGAAGGGTTTCAAGAAAAGGCAACTGCCGAAATGGTAGCTACGCACAATACACTCGCTAAAAAATACAATCTACAACCCAAAGAACATAGAATCATTCCATCCAAAGACCTAGAAATCCTAGAGCATATTTATGGACTAATGACCAAATCACAAAAGAAGAATGCGCTTTCGTTTCCTGAATGTCCACCTCAGCATTCTCCTATTCAAGAAGGAGCGACAACCGATCAAATTAGTGAATACAACGCATTGGCTAAAAAGTACAATGCCATGATTCGCAAGAATTGGAACATCCGTATAAAACATGCAGAGGTAGAACACATGCAATACATTTATGGCATTATGACTGACGACCAAAAGACAGATGCAGAACCTTTTCCTGATTTTCCTCCTATGCCTGATGTTCCAACACCTCCATCCGCCCCAAGGGTCAATAAAGGTGAAGCAAGTGCTATACCACCGCCGCCAGTCAACATAATCGAAAAAGATGGCAAGAGTACTATTCCACCTCCTCCTCCGCCAACGCCAACGCCCGATCAGGTTGAGAAATACGTTAACAACATTATTGAAACCCAAGAAATTATTGCAGAAGAAAAGGTTGTTGAATTAGTAGGAGGAGGAGTAAGGCATAATAAATATTCTCAACCAGAACCCCCTCCCCCACCAAAATCACCATTGGATCATGTCATTGAAATGGCAAAAAAAGATGCTGTCTTTTATCATGAAGGCAAGGAAATAACTTCAGACAAGGCCATTCAGATTCTGAAAAACAGCACTAAAATCAACATTGATACCAGAAGATCTAATAGCGATAGACCCGTGGTGAGGTTGTCAAGCAAACCGATAATCATCGAAAATTGAACATAATTTATTACAATTTGAAAAGAGGAAGAAGCAGTTTATGCCTACAAAAAACAGAAAGCAGAAGAACTCTTAAAACTTCAGGCTGATGCTTTTCACGATCTTCAGATCAAGAGCTTATGAGAAGGCTCTTGTTTTTTATATAAAACGCCATAGTAAGCATCCAGTAAAGTATGCTTCCTTCGATAATTCTTTGATATAGGCCTTTAAGGTTTGAATTTGGGTCAGAAAAGAATACGAAAACAAAACAAATCGCAATCAAACCAAAGAGGAGTGTAATCAATGAAATATTTTTACCGTTTGGCCAAGTTTTTGCCTTGAACCCTAAGGCCAGAATACACCAAGGAACTATCAAATAGGTCAAAAAACCCGAAATGTTATGTATGAACTGTGAGATGCTCGGATCAATAAACTCAGGGTTACAGCCTATATCGCATGGAAAAAGACCAGTGACAACAGTACCCAAACCATAAAACAGCCCAATACCCCAAAAAGCGATTTTCACAAGTCCTGATTTCGGTAAAACCGTTGGGACAAGAAATAAGAAAAGTGCCATTAAAATGCCACTTGGGATAAATCCGGCATATCTAAGATAAGATCCGTAGGTCGTTCCTGTGGCATAACTCTCGCTAATGAACTGCGCAACATGACTGTAAGCAGGAAATAGAAATCCTCCCAAAATGGTTATCCCAACAAAGAGAACGACGCCCAATACACCTAGCCAAAAAATACTATTCGTGTTCATAAACAATCTTAAATCGAAAAAATTAAACAATCCGCTTCGGTTTGACAGAAGTCTCGACAGCCGATACGAATGGTCTTTCTTGGTTCTATGCTATTATTCAACAATCTCCATCTTCTTCAACAAGAACGAGGCATTCATATTCTGGCAAATTCCTTCTTTGAATTTATAATCAAAATGGAGTTCGTCGTCGATAATCCGAGCATCGAAATAATGGTTTTTTATCTGTTTAAGATCATCGGCGGCCTCACAAAGACTTAGGTCATGGGTGGCAATAATACCCGTAGATTTCGAACCCACCAATTTTTCAACGAATTTTCGACTTCCAATGGCCTTGTCAGTACTGTTCGTCCCTTTTAATATTTCGTCTAGAACGATAAAATAACGATCCGTTCTGATTTCATCAACAATAAACTTCAACCGTTTCAACTCTGAAAAGAAATATGATTCGTCATCGGTCAACGAATCGGTAGTACGCATACTGGTAATCAATTTTATGGGGGAATATTCAACCGATCTAGAACATACCGGAAGCCCCATATTGGCCGTGACGATCTGTAGCGAAACGGTTCTTAAAAAAGTACTCTTACCGGCCATGTTCGCCCCGGTAATGATAAAAAATTGTTCGCTATCAATCTGAAAGTTATTTGAAACACTCTTTTCAGGGTGCAACAACGGATGCCCTGCATCTAACGATTTCAATATCGCTCCACCACCTGTTATTATCGGAAAAGTATACTCAGGGTGATTGAACGAAAAGTTGCCAAGGCTGTTGTAGGCGTCAAAAAAGGCAATGGTCTCAAACCATTTTGCCACCGAACTGCCGTGAACTTCGATCCATTGCTCAATATGGTAAACAGTAGATAAGCTTCGTAGAAAAAATCCATTTCCGAAAATAAGATAGATTACATTATTGTTCTGATCTAGATTACCCAGAAGTTTTGAAAAATCTCTCAATATGGCCGAAGTCCTTTTTTCCTCTTTGATAATACCTTGCTTTTTCTCTTGCAGCAAAGCCGATTTAAATTCAGTCTCTTCAATAATTGTCAACAATTTATTATACTGCTGAAAAGTAGACTGCATTTTAGAACAGACCGAACCCAGTTTGGTGATTTTTTTGGTATAGACCCCAGTGATGCCCAACCCCAAAATAAGCCAGAATATCAAAACAGATTCTGGTACGGTATTTAGATAAGAAATGACAATAATGACCATAGAAACCCCAGAAAACAATAAGGGCAGGTATTTCATCATTTTCGAGGTGAAGGGAACATAAGTTTTTAGCCATTTTTCAATGGTTTCAGTACTTGTTGTCGTTTTGGTCAAAGACGCAATTGCCGAAAACTCTTGTCGCCACTGAGGCATTTTTGAAAGTTCTTGTATAGCTTCCTGTTTTTGTGAAATATTTTCAATACTGTTTTCAGTAAACAAGCCTGCCAAAATCTCACTGCCTTGTCGCAATGCCGTTCGATTACTGTACTGGTAAAAAGAGCCTTTTCCGAAGAGATCAATATCTTGACTAAAATAATGCGTGGGATCTTTGAATTCATTTCCTTCTTGAAGCTCATGAAAATCTCGACCGAGCACTTTTATCTCGGTCTTGTTGATATCAATGAGCGATTGTAATTTATCTCGTTGATACTTTAAATCAGTATGACGAGAAACTAAAAATAGAAAAAGAACGATTGTGACCACTACAATAACAACTACAATTTTCGTGCTACCAAAAACGGTGTAAATAGCAACAGCAGCTAGTATAAAAATGGCCAATCGAACCATACTAGAGGCAAACAATTGCTTTTTCACCTTTGACAACTGATCGCTGTATTTTTTAATCTGACCTGTATAAAAAGAAGTTAAATCTTGCATTGAAAATTTCAGATATTGAGTTACAAAGATATTGATTCAGAACTCAACCGCTAAGAAAGCACATCAAACTCCGCTTTCAACTTTTTGGTAAACTTGGCAACCACTAGGTCAAAAGAGTGGTCTATGAGTTCAAACACCAGCTTTGGAGGTAGGTTCTCAAGAAAAAGAGTGTTCCAATGCACTTTGCTCATGTGATAGCCCGGGGTTATAACCCCATCGAATTCCTCTCGCAAGGTGATACCGTATTCAGGATCGCATTTTAAATTCGCCTGAGACGGTATGCGTTCTAATGCCACCAAAGCGAACATTTTGCCCATTACCTTAAAAACCAAGGTGTGCTCATCAAAAGGAAATTCTTCTGTAACACCTTTTTTCTGTATGCAATACGCTCTGAATTCTTCTATGTTCATTTTCTTTTGCTTTTTCACAGGTTGAACAGCTTGCTTCGTCGCTTTACCGCTACAACCAAAAGTCAACACCCCGTTGCTCCTCGCAAAAACGATTATTCCACTTTTACTGAGTCGTAAACAATCACCTTGATCCATAAATGTTCTGACTCTTTTACAAACAACAAATGCGCTTCTTCTTCTTGATATTTTTGTTGTGCCTCGGCCGATTCAAAAGTCGCGATAAGCGAATAGGTAAAAGAGCCATCTACTACATCACGACTTGCTTTTGGCGGTTTGCCAATGAATTTTGTCTTTGCATATTGCGAATGGTTCAAGAACTTTTGCGGCGATGTCTCAAAAGCTGTTCGGCCTTCTTGGCTTTCAGGATCCACTAACCAAAAATATACGGTATGGGCATATACTGGGTCAAATTCTCTTTTTTGAACTCATTTAAGCTTTTCTTTTCTAAGGGTTTTCTTTATTCTCTAGCTGCTCTTTTTGTTTTTCAGGAATTTCAAGGGCTGAATAATCCAGTTTCCAACCTATGGTCGCCACTAACGATTCAATGAGCAAAACAGCTTCTAAGGCTTCCTTACGGGCGGTATCCATTAAACCACTTACCGGAATTTTTTCTCTAATATGGTTCTTGGCCTCTTGATGCAAAGTCGTAAGGTCGTTCGGCGAAAAAGAATTGAACATACCGTTTTTAATATCATAAAATTCAAGCTCGGTTTCTATTGAGAGTATTTCAGGTTGCGGAAAATTGGTCAGGGTGATTTTTTTTCTTTCATTATCAGCATTCATAATCAATTTTTTTAGGTCGTAACCAATCTGTGCTTTTGCATTGACAACAACCAACGCTTTTTTCTTGCTGCTGAACAAGCTCATAAAATGCTCTTTGGTATTTTCATATTTGTAGATTTCGGCAAAATCACCTTCAACAGTAACCAATTTACACACGCTTTTCATTTTTTCGAGTAAAACGTGCGATTGGTGAACCGTCAATTCTTTGCTTTTCTTTTTTCGAAAGAACGAATAGGCCCAATACATGGTGATCGCACCTAGGGCCAATCCTAAAAAAGTATCAAAAATTGTATCCATTTCTTAATTATATTTCAAATTCATTTAAGCCCGCACTACTATTAATGTCATTTTTCATTCAACCAATATTTTATATAAAACCGGGCGACTTGGGCTGGCATCGTTCTCAAAGGGTGCCACTTGAAGGTTCAAAAAATATGCGCCATCTTCTATACTGTTTGGTACAAAAATAAACTCGGTAATTGTTGCTTTGGTCCGTAACTTTCCATCAAAGTTCCAAAAAGCTTTATGGGCCAATAAGGCCCCAGCATCCTCTTCTTTGTCTACCGAAGGTAAATCGATCAGTAAATGCTGCACCCCTTTATCAACCAAATACCTAGCGGCCTCTTCCAACAAATAGGGTGGATTGGTATTCGAATATTGCTTTGAAGGTTTGTCTTTAAAATTAGGCAGCGTTCGTATCACTACGGCTTCTCGCTGCCTATTTCTTAAAGCATAGCTCAATTGTTTTTTAGAAATAACATAGTCATCTTGATATTTTTCTGGTGCCAAAGTGATGACCTCGGCCTTGAAAAAAAAATGTTTCAGGCTATCGTTTACCGAATGAAACGCTTCGGTAATATGCCCCACACATTCGGTATGGGTGCCATGTGCATGCGGATTGAACCAAATATCATTGAAGTTAGTGGATGCCCCTTCAGATATTTTTCCAACAAAATCACCATCCGTATGTGGCTCTATTTTAGGGTGGCTTACGTGCCAAGCGTTTACATTGGAAGCATCGCCCCGTAAAGAGATAGAGATATCCAAAGGTTTGGAAAGATCTATTTCGTGATTTTTTATTCTTGCGATCATGGTTGGTTCAAATTTAACATAAAAAGATCTGAAGCAATCCCATCAATCAAGAACTTTCCTTTTTTTGTCGCCATTAAATTACCCTCATCAACCACCAACAATTGCTGTTCAAGGTGTCTTTTTGCACTGTCTTGTAAGTAAACAAAATACGTGTCACCATATTCTTCTTTTATTCTTGAAAATGAAACACCCCAAATTGTTCGTAAACCCGTCATTACATATTCATTGTACCTATCGGTTTTCGACAACACTTCTACCGTTCTCGGCAGTTCACCTTTTTCTATGGATTTTATATACTTCGGATTGTTCTTGATATTCCATCCTCTGCGTTCACCATCATACGAATGTGCAGATGGGCCAATACCAATATATTTTTTGCCCAACCAATAGGCCGTATTGTTCTTTGAAAAATACCCTTGTTTTCCGAAATTGGAAATTTCATAGTTCACATAGCCCTCCCCTTCCAAAACTTTTAAAAGAATATTGAAATGCTCTTGCGCCACCCCATCATCAAGAGGTTTTATACTTCCCTTTTTAATAAAAGCGGCCAAGGCGGTCTTAGGTTCTACGGTCAACGCATAGCTGGAAATATGGGGGATATTGAACGACAATGCCCGTTCTAAATTTTCTTTCCATCGGTCCTTGCCCATATTGGGTATTCCGTAGATAAGGTCGATCGAGATATTATCGAAATGACGAATGGCTTCAGACAGTGATTTTTCTGCCTCGATAGCCGAATGGGCTCGGTTCATCAATTTCAGATCTTCGTCAAAAAAAGATTGGATACCTATGCTCAGTCGGTTTATCCCCACTTCCAGATATTCCTCGAAAATACTTCTCGACTGCGCTCGAAGAGACATTTGATTGCCAATCAAATCATCAGGATTCACTTCTATGGTAATTTCAGGATCTTTAGAGACTATATAGTTTTCATAAACTGTATCGATCAATAATCGCAACTCGTCAATCGTCAATACGCTTGGTGTACCACCGCCAAAATAGATTGTCTCTACCGTTACCTCTTTAAATTCATCTTTACGGAGCACCAGTTCTTTTTGCAAGGCAGCGACCATGGCATCTTTCTTGCCCATCGTTGTAGAAAAATGGAAATCACAATAATGGCAAGCCTGCTTGCAGAATGGTATGTGGATGTAGAGCCCCCCAGCCCCCAAAGGGGGAGTTTCTATTCTGTCTTTCAAGTATTGTTCGTTCAAAATAGATATTAAGTTTTCTTTTTTCGCAAGTTTATAGCAGTAGGTTTTTTTGCTCCCCCTTTGGGGGTTGGGGGGCTATTTTGTTTGACATAAGCCGCCCAACTAGAATAATTTTTACCTATTTCTATACGCCCCTCATTGTAGAAATGACAAACGGCAGCGGCGAGTCCGTCAGTGCTGTCTAAATTTTTAGGAAGTGTTTTCAGCCCCAAGGTACTTTGTAGCATTTTTGCTACCTGTTCTTTGCTAGCGTTTCCGTTTCCGGTGATGGCCATCTTTATTTTTTTCGGAAGGTATTCGGTTATGGGTATTTCTCGTGATAACCCTGCAGCCATGGCGACACCCTGTGCACGGCCCAATTTCAGCATAGACTGCACATTTTTACCATAAAAAGGCGCTTCAATGGCGATTTCATCAGGGTGATAGGTATCTATCAGTTCAATGGTGCGCTCAAAAATGAGTTTCAGCTTGGTATAGGGATCTTTGTATTTGCTCAAAAGCAACTCGTTCATTTGCATGAACTCCATTTTTTTATTGACCACTTTAATGAGTCCGAAACCCATAATGGTGGTTCCGGGGTCAATGCCTAATATGATTTTTTCGTTGGCCAAAGTTGGTGTTAGGTGTTAGGTGTTAGGTGTTAGGTGTTAGGTGTTAGGTGTTAGGTGTTAGAAATTATTTTTTTGAACTTGAATTTATAGCTATCGGTATTCTAAATTTTGCACGTACGGGCACTCCCCTTTTTAAAGCAGGTTCCAATCTTGGCAAGCTATTGAGGCTTTGGATCAATTTCTCTTCGAATTTGCCCATCTGCCCTTTGAGCACCTCTTTATTCTCGATGTTCAAAACAGAGATACCCCCATCATTTTCAATAATAAAATCGAAAAAAATAGTATCGTTGATCTCATTGTCAGTAGCAAATTCAATCGCTTGTAAGTCCATGGCAAGGTGCAATGACAAACAATCTTCAAAACAGCTTTTTTGTTGTTCTTTTGTAGCGGTCTCATCACAATCATCGAACAAAGGATAATCATCAACATCGTTGAAGTCGATTTCACGAAGCTCTTGATCCACCAATTTCTGGGTCTTTTTATCTTTCGATTCAAAAAAGTCGCAAGACATAAAACCGCATAAGACCAATACCATTAAAAACAAGCGCATATACCCGAATTCTTTGGCGGAAATTACGATTTTTTAAGGACATTAATCTTTGGTGAAATGAAACCTATAACCAGGTTATAAAATGGTTTAGCCCAAAACCCTATTATTGTAGCTTAAACATGATAGGTATCGAATAAGGTACATTGACGGTAACTCCATTGTGTTTTCCAGGCGTCATCTTAGGAAGTCTCTTAATGATACGCTCTACTTCGTTCTCCAACAACGTATCTGGCCCTTTCGATTTAATGTTTTGGATCGTGCCATCTTCCGAAATAATGAATATAACGGCTACCCTTCCTTGAATTCCCTTTACTTGGGCCTCTTCAGGGTATTTGAAATTTTTGCTTATATGCCTTTGAATCATTTTATTAAAACAGGACTTAGGATCCGAGTCATTTTCACAACCAGGGAATACAGGTACTTCATCAACTACGGCAAAGGGAACATCATCCCCTTCCAAAGAAACGTTATTTGTTCTTGTTTTATCACTTACGAATAAACTAAGATTGTCATCTAAAACATTCGATATGATGTTCATTTTGGCATTTATAAGCGTATTATCAGGTCCTGAAATACCAGAACCTTCTTCAGATTTGGTGAATTCTATGGTAGATTTATCATCTTTTACATAAAGAATCCAGTCGCCATACCTTTCTGAAAGAGGAATCAGTTTTGTGAACATCTCGCTCTCTTCATCCTGAGTGAGGTTTTCAATATCCCCAACAATTATGGTAACAGCATGGGGTGTTTCTACATCTTCTTGACATGAAGAATAGAATAACATAGCCGCTAAAACCGGTACTAATGTTAAATACTTCAATTTCCATATTCTGCTTGACTCTGTTTTTTGTAACATAACGATTCGTTTTTTGATTAATGAATGATTGAAAAATTGATTGATAAATGATATTTTCTGTGTTTGAAAAACCTGCGACAACAATAGTTGGTATTGCGCTCTTTTATTCGTTTTGGCCACTTGGGCATCGGCAATAAATTCATGTAGTTCAGATATTCTATTTTGATATACATACACCAAGGGGTTAAACCAACCCACAATGCGCATAAGCTCAAAAAACAACAGGTCGTACGAATGCTTTTGGCGAATATGCACCAATTCATGGGCAACAATATTTTTATAATCCTCTTCTACAATCTTATCGCCTAGAAAAACAGATTTAAAGAATGAGAAGGCTAGGCTACTGTTGGCGACAATCACCTGTGTGAAATCTTTAAAATAATGCACCTGCCCTTTTTGTTTTAATTGTTGAATCTGTAGCAGTTTGTACACAAAAAAGAAAGTGGCAATGAACATACCTCCAAATAAGACAACATATTCCCAAGGCATCTGAAAAATAGAATCTTCTGCCCCCGTTACTGTGACGGCAGCATCGTTAGCACTCCAAAGAAATTCAGAATAACCTTTAAATGCATTAGGCACCGAGATTTTCAAGGCTTCAATTTTTACCCATGGCAGAAAAAGAGACAAGGCATAGGTACTTATTAGGTATACCCGGTTCCATTGAAAAAAGGTTTCCCTTTTTAAAAACAAATCGTAAATAATAAGAAACACCAACTGAAAGGCAATACACTCTAATATATACTGTACCATAGGAAATATTTTAATTGTCCGCTTTTTTATTTGCTTCTGCCGGCTCGGCAGTTTTAATTTCTTTCATAATTGCTTCCAATTCAGAAAGGCTCATATCGTTCTTCTTCATAAAAAACGAGACCATACTCTTAAAAGAGCCCTGAAAATACCCATCGACCAATTTGTTGATAGACTGGTTGCTATAGTCCGATTTCATGACCAAAGGAAAGTACAAATACCCCTTTCCCTCTTGCTCGTGATCCACAAAACCCTTGCTCTCTAAAATGCGAACAATAGTAGAGACCGTATTATAAGCGGGTTTGGGTTCGGGCAATTCTTTGATAATTGCCGCTACATTGCATTTTTTCAATTGCCAAAGCATTTGCATAACCTCTTCCTCTGCTTTTGTAAGTTGTTTCATGTTTTAAACTAAGTTTTTAGTTAAACGACAGAGCAAATATAACTAAAAAACTAGTTTAAACTAATTTTTTAGTTATATACTTTTGAAACACCTCTCCTCGCTCCACATGGAAGGAGAATACTTTGATTGTCAGTAAGACCCTCTAAACTTAATAAAAATCGTATTCAGAACTTTTATTTACAACGCTGGATCTGTAACAAATTCGTACTATCTTCGTCAAACAAGAAAATGAAAAATGGACATCGCCCTATTCGTCATAGGTTTTATTTTTGCCCTCGTAGGTATTGTTGGCAGTTTCTTGCCCGTCTTGCCTGGCCCTACGCTCAGTTGGATCGGGTTACTATTGCTTTACCTTACAAAAGCCATTCCTGATGACTGGTGGGTATTGGGCATTACCTTGGTCGTGGCCCTTGTCGTTTGGGCTTTGGATTATATCATACCCGCAATGGGAACCAAAAAATTTGGTGGCACAAAAGCAGGAATGATCGGTACCACAATCGGACTTTTAGTCGCATTATTTTTTCCCATACTGGGGGTTTTTGGAATCATAGTTTGGCCCTTTGTAGGTGCTTTGGTTGGTGAACTTCTAAATAAGGCCGATCAAAAAACTGCACTTAAAGCCGCTTTTGGTTCTTTTATAGGGTTTTTGACCGGCACCTTCTTAAAGTTTGTGGTTACCATAGTTTTTATGGGATTGTTCGTTTCAAAGGCATGGGAATACAAGGGAGTATTGTTTCCGTTCTTTAACTGATTCTGTAAACCCAAGTGCTGTTTCCGTTTTTTAATCAACCCTAAGACCTAACAGGTTTTGAAAACCTGTTAGGTCACTACATCCAAACCACCTTATCCTCTATCGGTCCTTTCTCAACTTGGGAAAGCGCATCATCAAAATACCCCATATAGAAAAAGCCGAGGCATCTTTCACCATCGTTCAAGTCAAAAAATTCATCCATAAACTTTATAAGTCCCGGTGAGCTCCAGTAAGCACCTATTCCCATTTCTGTACAGCACAGCCACATATTCTGTACCGCCATGGCCACAGCGGCGATTTCTTCCCATTCGGGAATGCTTTCTTTTGGATCTCGCTGCATACAAATAGCGATTACGGCAGCCGATTGTGGCGCCAACGTCTTTAACTTCTTGTGTTTGAAATTTTTTGGTTTGGCGGTTTTCTCTTTGTACGTTTTTGCCAAAAACTCACCCAATGCAACCTTAGAAGCTTCCCCCTGTACAACCTTAAAACGCCAAGGTTCAGTCTTATTATGATTTGGCGCCCAATTGGCGGTCTCCAGTATTTTTTCAATAGTTTCTTTTGCTATCTGTTTGTCATTATATTGTGAGGGAAAAACAGAGCGTCTTTCTTTTATCAAATCAATAATCATATTTTGTTTTTTGTAGTGTACAACAAATATCAAGTACTTCAAAAGCCTTCTTTCCTGCCCGTCCGGCAGGCGGGCTCGGTTCGAAACAAAAACTCAAGATGAGTTCAATTCTCAAACTTAATGAATACTTTTATGGTGTTAAAATTTAATTGTCAATGAAACCATCACCCAACATATTTTTATACGGAGAAGATTACTTGACTTCTGGCATAGCTCTTGAAATTTCTCATAAAAAAATTCAAGGAAAAATATCAAAAGAAAACCGAGAAAAAGTCCGAAAAAGTAGAGAAGTCGTAGAAAATATTGTTGAGAAGGGGCATCCCGTTTACGGCATCAATACGGGCTTCGGCCCTTTGTGCACCACCAAAATTTCTAAAGAAGAGACTCAAATACTTCAAACCAATATTTTAAAAAGCCATAGTGTTGGTGTTGGCAAACCCATAGATCAAGAGATTGCCAAATTGATGCTTATTTTAAAGGTACATTCGCTCGCCAAGGGCTTTTCGGGTATCTCAGAGACTACCCTAGACCGTATTATATGGCATATTGATAATGACGCGGTTCCCGTAGTTCCGTCACAGGGTTCTGTTGGGGCTTCGGGAGATTTAGCTCCTTTATCCCATTTATTTCTCCCCTTAATCGGATTGGGAGAAGTAGAGTATCAAGGTGAGGTGTTGTCAACATCTGCGCTTTTTAAAAAAACCAGACTTGAGCCCCTTGAACTTGGTCCGAAAGAAGGTTTGGCCCTTATCAATGGCACTCAATTTATCGCTGCCCATGCGGTCAAAGTCGTTGAGAAATTACACAATTGCCTTTCGCAGGCCGATATTATCGGAGCCATGATGATCGAAGGCCTGCAAGGGTCTGTCAAACCTTTTTATGATGAATTACATGCCTTGCGCCCTTATAAAGGTAATGTTCATGTTGCCAAAAGGGTGAAACGGCTCTTGAAAGGATCTGAGATTATGGATGACCATAGCGATTGTGAACGTGTACAAGACCCCTATTCTTTACGGTGTATTCCTCAGGTACACGGTGCTTCTCGAAATGCATGGCTACATCTAAAAGAGCTATTGGAAATCGAACTCAATTCGGTGACCGACAACCCGATTATCATAAACGAGGATTTCACCATAAGTGGCGGCAATTTTCACGGCCAGCCCTTGGCCATGGCTTTGGATTATGCTTGCTTGGCCGCCTCTGAAATCGGTAATATCTCAGATAGAAGAATCTATTTGGCGTTGGAAGGCAACAGCCCAGGTGTACCTAAATTGTTAATGGAGGATACGGGAATCAACTCGGGCTATATGATTTTACAATACACCACAGCAGCGTTGGCTAGTGAGAACAAGGGCTTGTGTTTTCCTGCCAGTGCAGATAGCATTCCCACTTCTCTCGGACAAGAGGATCATGTTAGCATGGGATCCATAGGAGGCCGTAAAGCTTTACAGGTAATCTCAAATGTCGAGAAAATATTGGCAATAGAGCTATTGACCGCCGCCCAAGCCTTTGAATTTAGAAAACCCATGAAATCGGGTGTTTTTCTTGAGGAAATCCATAAAGAAATTCGTAAAAAAGTAAAATTTGCCGATAAGGACAGGGTCTTTGCAAATGATATCAAAATCGGTATTGAACTGATACAGAACAAATCATTGATCAATATCATTAAGAGTGTTGGTGAAAAAAGGAAAATCTCTTTGAAAACTGAACATTCAGATGAATTTGAAACATATTAAATTAGTCTCTAGTCTCTAGTCTCTAGTCTCTAAAAATAAATATACCAACGTGAACAACATAAAACTCATAGGTCCATTCAAACAGATCATTCCCATGACCAGACTATCGCTTAAAGGCCCGATAACCGATGATCAACTGGCGATATGTGAAGATGCCGGAATCTTAATTGAAAACGGACATATCCATTCCATCGGAAAATACAGCGATGTGTTGCCAAAAGCTGAAGAGCTAAAGGCCGAAATCATCAAGCTTGAAGGCAACCACACCTGTCTTCCCGGGTTTATTGACGCCCATACCCATATCTGTTTTGGCGGCTCAAGAGCCAATGATTATGCAATGCGAAACGCGGGCAAAACCTATTTGGAAATCGCCAAGGCAGGAGGTGGTATTTGGGATACCGTTACCCAAACCCGAAAAGCGACCAAAAAAGAACTGGTGAAAAGTACAATGAAAATCGCCAATCGACATCTTAAAAATGGGGTGACGACCTTAGAGGTGAAAAGTGGTTATGGCCTCTCGATCGATGAAGAACTTAAAATGTTGCGCACCATTAAAGATGCGAATGCTTCCATTTCGGCAGATTTGATTCCCACCTGCTTGGCGGCGCACATGCTACCCAAAGATTACTTAGGAAACGCCGAAGAATACCTATCAGAAATAAGCACTGAACTTTTTCCGATATTAAAAGAAGAGCAGTTAACAAATAGGATCGATGCCTTTATTGAAGAAAGTGCCTTTTCAAAAAATCAAATCGCTCCCTATTTTCAAAAAGCAAAAGAAATGGGGTTTGATATTACGGTGCATGCGGATCAGTTCTCAACATCAGGTAGTGAAGTGGCCGTGAAATTCGGAGCAATAAGCGCAGACCATTTAGAGGCCAGCGCCCAAAAGCAAATTGAACTATTGGCGAAAAGCAATGTTATTGCGACCGCCCTACCGGGTGCCTCATTAGGACTGGGCTGTAACTTCACCCCTGCTCGAAAAATTTTGGATGCAGGCGGCGCCTTGGCCATCGCAAGTGACCACAACCCGGGTTCTGCACCCATGGGTGACCTTTTGACACAGGCTTCTATTTTAGGGGCTTTTGAAAAGTTGAGTAATGCCGAGGTATTGGCAGGAGTAACCTTTAGAGCCGCAGCAGCTTTAAACCTCTCGGACAGGGGACAATTGGCAAAAGGGTTTTTGGCAGATCTCAGCATTTTTCACACCCATGACCATAAAGAGATCTTATACAACCAAGGAGCGTTCAAACCTTGTATGGTATGGAAAAATGGAGAAGTGGTATTTGACAAACACAAAGCCCCCTAACCCCCAAAGGGGGGATATTTCTAGTAGAATCATTTAATGTACTAAAAATTGGTTTTAGTCTAACACATCAAGAATTTTGTACTTGGGTTTGACCACCAAGCAACAAAAAGGAGTTTAAAAAGTCAAGACCTACTAGGTTTTCACCTGTCCGCCGTAGGAGGAAAACCTAGTAGGTCTAAAAATCATGAAAAGTATTACCTAATGAAAACATCAAATTTTAAATCGCATATAGTACAAGGTATTCCTACCGATTTACCGCTGCAAAGGGCATATTCTCAAAATGCCAATCATGCGCCTAAAAGAAAAGATATTCTTTCTGCGGATGAAAAAAAATTGGCGGTTAGAAATGCGCTACGGTACTTTCCTGAAAACTGGCATACCGAACTTGCAAAAGAATTTGCAAACGAGCTAAAAACGTATGGTAGAATTTATATGTACCGCTTCAAACCTGATTATACGATTTATGCCCGACCTGTACATAAATATCCTGCCAAAACGGTACAGGCCGCCAGCATCATGCTCATGATACAGAACAATTTGGATCCTGCCGTGGCACAGCATCCTGAAGAATTGATTACCTATGGTGGCAATGGCACCGTATTTCAAAACTGGGCACAGTATCTGTTGACCATGCAATATTTGGCGAATATGAACGAAGAACAGACACTGCATATTTATTCGGGACACCCAATGGGGCTGTTTCCTTCATCAAAAGAAGCACCCAGAGTCGTGGTCACCAATGGCATGATGATACCCAATTACTCAAAACCCGATGATTGGGAGAAATACAATGCACTGGGGGTTACCCAATATGGCCAAATGACGGCCGGTTCATATATGTATATTGGTCCGCAAGGTATTGTTCACGGCACCACCATAACGGTTATGAACGCTTTTAGAAAGGTGCTGAAAAAAGATGAAAACCCATCAGGAAAAATATTTTTGACCTCAGGTTTGGGCGGCATGAGCGGGGCACAGCCAAAGGCCGGGAATATTGCCGGTTGTATCACCGTATGCGCAGAAATAAATGCCACCGCGGCCAAAAAAAGGCATGCACAAGGCTGGGTAGATATTTTGGTCGATAACTTAGATGATCTCGTAACACGCACTAAAGAAGCGCAGCAAAAAGAACAGGTGGTTTCCATTGCATTTATAGGTAACATCGTTGATGTTTGGGAACAATTTTATGAAGAACAGATTTTTGTACATCTCGGTTCTGACCAAACTTCATTGCACAACCCTTTGGCCGGCGGGTATTATCCAGTAGGCCTTAGCTTTGAGAAGGCGAATGAAATGATGGTGGAGAACCCTGAAAGTTATAAGGAAAAAGTACAAAAATCTTTGCGAAGACAAGTATCGGCGATCAATAAACATACGGCGAAAGGCACTTATTTCTTTGATTATGGCAATGCCTTTTTATTAGAAGCTTCTCGCGCAGGAGCAAAAGTATATAAGGATAATAACGGCAAATATTCGACCTCCCCTTCCCTTGGGGAAGGGGTCGGGGGCTGGGCCTACCCTTCTTACGTACAAGATATTTTGGGTCCTATGTGCTTTGACTACGGATTTGGCCCTTTTCGCTGGGTATGTACTTCAGGAAAACCAGAAGACCTGCAAAAAACCGATGCCATTGCATTAAAGGTCATGGAAGAAATAAAAACGAAAGCCCCAAAAGAGATCCAACAGCAAATGCAGGATAATATCACTTGGATCCGTGAAGCGGAAAACAACAAGCTCGTTGTAGGATCGCAGGCAAGAATTCTGTATGCCGATGCCGAAGGGCGCACCAAAATAGCGGAGGCCTTTAATAAAGCAGTACAGTCAAAAGAGCTTTCTGCCCCTGTAGTTCTTGGTAGAGACCATCATGATGTTAGCGGCACCGATTCACCATATAGAGAGACCAGTAACATCTACGATGGCAGCAAATTTACCGCTGACATGGCCATTCACAACGTAATCGGCGATAGCTTTAGAGGGGCCACTTGGGTATCGATTCACAATGGTGGCGGTGTAGGTTGGGGCGAGGTCGTCAATGGTGGGTTCGGCATGGTTTTAGACGGTTCTAATGATGCTTCAAGACGCTTAAAAAACATGCTGTTCTACGATGTGAACAACGGTATTTCACGCAGAAGCTGGGCAAGAAACAAAGAAGCACGTTTTGCAATTGAAAGAGAAATGGAACGCACTCCAGCGTTGAAAGTGACCCTGCCAAATACGGTGAAAGATGCTCTTTTAGAAAATTTATTTGATTAAATCCTGCTTTATTTGACAACACGTTATGAAACTATTCAAGCTCAAAGAACCCAAAGATATTCTAACCCCAATTGTTATTAGCATACCTCATTCAGGAACAAAGTTTCCTTCTGAAATAAAAACCCACTATAAAAAAAGAATGCGCAGGCATCTTGATGACACTGATTGGTTTGTACATAGATTATATGAATTTGCACCTTCTTTAGGTATAACCATAATTAAAGCAAATTTGAGCAGGTGGGTGATTGACCTGAACAGAGACCCAGATAACGTTCCGCTCTATAATGACGATAGACTCATTACATCAAACACTCCGATCACTGATTTTTTTGGCAATAACATATACAAATCAAAGGAACTGGAGCCAAATTCGACCGAAATAAAAAGAAGACAGGCCACTTACTATTGGCCTTATTACAAACAGATCGAAAGCCTATTGGATGAACGGAAAAAACAGTTTGGCAAGGTATTGCTTTGGGACGCACACTCTATTCGCCATAAGGTAGGTACTATTCAAAAAAAACCCTTTCCTGATATGATCTTAGGAAACAATGATGAAAAAACCGCACACCCAAAACTAATCAATACTGCTTTAAAAGAGTTGCGCTCAAAAGAATTTAAAGTAAATCAAAATACTCCCTTTAAAGGAGGGCATATTACACGGTATTTTGGAAAACCGGAAAACAATATCCATACCTTGCAATTAGAAATGAACAAAATCTTATACATGGATGATAATGAGATTACGTACAATGCATCCCGAGCGAAAAAAGTTCAAAAAGTGCTGCGGAATACGTTAGAAAGTTTAATCGAAACCATGCATACCGCTTTATGAAAACCTATTATTTTAAGGGAATATTGCAAAACACCGGCTGGGTTGAAAACACGGGCATAAAGGTGAACGACGAAGGCTTGATCACAGCCATTTTTTCTTTTGACCCGCAAGATATATCCATAGAGATTTGCAATGGTTTTGCAATACCAGGGTTTCAGAATGCACATTCACATGCGTTTCAATATGCCATGGCAGGTTTGGCAGAAAGGCATGAAGGCAATAATAATCGGGATGATTTTTGGGGATGGAGAGAAGCAATGTACCGATTAGCGTTAAGCATAGATCCTGACCAAATGCGGGCAATAGCCACCATGCTTTATGCGGAGATGGCTCGACATGGATATACCAATGTGGCGGAATTCCATTATGTGCACCACGACCAGAGCGGAAAACCATATACCGATCTTGCCGAAATGGGAAGCAGTTTGATCGCCGCTGCAAAAACTGTTGGGATCGGAATCACTTTAATCCCCGTTTTTTACCAAAAAGGAGGGTTTGGCCAGCAACCAACGGATAGGCAAAAAAGGTTTATCTCTCCCACTATCGATGAATATCTAAAACTATTGGAAGCAAGCAAAGCTTCTTGCAAACACTATGAACATGCGAATGTGGGTATTGGAATTCATTCAATGCGAGGGGTTGAGTCTTCCGATATTGCCGAAATAGCAACTTCCAGCCCCCAAGATATTCCGTTTCATATGCATATTGCAGAACAATTGAAGGAGGTTGAGGATGCTGTCCATTATTTAGGAAAACGACCTGTGGAATGGTTACTTGAACATCTTGATCTGAACGAACGGTTTCATCTAATTCATGCAACCCATTTGACTGCCAAAGAAACTATTGGTTTAGCAAAAAGCAAGGCCAACGTAGTACTTTGTCCCAGTACCGAAGGGAATTTGGGCGATGGATTGTTCCCTTTAAGAAACTATCAGGAAGCCGGTGGAAAATGGAGTATAGGCACGGACAGCCATATAAGTCTTAATCCATTTGAAGAACTACGCCTTTTAGATTACGGGCAACGATTGATATCACATAAACGAAACACCTATTTCTCAAAAGAACAAAGTGATGGTGGAACATATGCCCTTGAAATGGCAACACTGGCAGGGAGAAAAGCAATGGGCAATTTCACCTCTGATTTCTTTGCTTTGGGAAAACCACTCGATGCCTGTATTATAGATGCTTCCGCTCCCTTGATTGCAACAAGCTCGCTGCAAAACCTTTCATCTACCATAGTATACGCTACAGATGCCGCTTTACAAACAAACACTATCTCTCACGGGGAAACAATCGTGTACAATGGCCACCATAAAGAACATGAGCGCATTGTGAAAAATTTCACCTCGGTTATAGAGCAACTAAAAAATAGGTGATCCAACTACCTATTCCAACCACGATTGATAGTATTTTCCGTCATCTATGTCCAAAGCCTCTTGAGTGAGTTGCAAGGGTTTAAACGTATCTATCATTACTGCCAACTCTTCAGTTCTAGCCTTGCCAATACTGGCTTGGTAAGTGCCTGGGTGCGGGCCATGGGGTATTCCCGCTGGGTGTAACGAGATATATCCTTTATCTATATTGTTTCTGCTCATAAAGTCACCATCAACATAATAAAGCACCTCATCTGAATCAATATTCGAATGGTTATAAGGTGCTGGTATAGCATCAGGATGATAGTCGTACAGTCTAGGCACGAACGAACAAATCACAAAAGTTGAAGTCTCAAAAGTTTGATGTACCGGTGGCGGTTGATGCACGCGGCCTGTAATAGGTTCAAAATTATGGATAGAAAACCCGTAGGGAAAATTATAGCCATCCCAACCCACAATATCAAAAGGGTGCGTAGCATAGACCATATGATGCAACTGCCCTTGCTTCTTCACCTTTATTAAAAAATCGCCTTTCTCATCATGTGTTTGCAAATTTTGCGGTAATTTAAAATCACGCTCGCAAAAAGGCGAATGCTCTAGATGTTGCCCAAACCAATTGCGATATCTTTTTGGGGTATATATAGGATGGTAGCTTTCGGTAATCAATAACCTATTATCTTCTGAATCAAACTCAATTTGATAGATTATTCCGCGGGGAATCAGCAGATAATCACCATACTCAAAAGGAATCTCACCCAACATAGTTTTTAATGTTCCCTTGCCCCTATGAACGAACAAGAGTTCATCAGCATCGGCATTCTTATAAAAATAGTCGGTCAGCGATTTTTTCGGAGCGGCTAGACCCACATGCACATCAGCATTGAACAAAATGGTTTTTCGGCTATCTAGATAATCGTCTTCTTGCTTTATTTCAAAACCTTTTAATAATCTTGACTTTATGTTGTACTCTACAGCCGATTTTGGAGAAATATCGAGTACCTCACCTACCTCTTTTACTTGAGTAGGCCTGTGAAGGTGGTACATTAATGACGCCATTCCGTCAAAACCAATAGTGCCGAAAAGTTGTTCGTAATGCAATGACCCATCTTCTTTCTTGAATACAGTATGTCTTTTTTGAGGTATTTTACCCAATGTATGATATAGTGGCATGTATTTTATTTTACTAGATAAAATTACGATAATTATGGAAAAACCTAGGTCATTCAACCTTCAAATATGTATTTTAACGTTTGCTTTTACCGGTCAACGGTCTTAGAAGGTTCGCTACCAAGTACAATATCAGGACCTATTTCAAGAGAAAGGGAAGGGCGGGCAAGCACGAGAAGCAGCGCAAACTGATGGCAGCCTTGATAACCAAGGAACGTGCTACCCGTTTGGAAGGAAGCTTTGGCAAGGAAAAAGAACATTATCACCTCAAGAAAATCAAGGCAAGGACCAAACAGGCCGAGACGTTGTGGATCTTCTTCGGTATACATACCGCCAACGCCCTTGAAATAGAAAGGCGCATGGCAAATGCACTCCAACAAACAGCCTAAACCAAACCCTAATACAAAACCATGGGGTACCTGGCTCTAAACAACATCAAAATCAAGGGATCAATCAAAAAAATAAAGAGTAAGTACAAAAAAATGACTCCAAATAAACTTAAAAACACTCTATATTTCATCTATTCTTAAAAATAGGCTTACTCCTGAAAGTGCCTGATCAAGAAAGTATCGTATTCAAAAACTCAATCGCACCAAACGTAACTTGACTTAACAAACTGCCTTTAGATTCTACTACGCCTCCCCTGTTGGTCCAAAATTCATAGGAATAGGAGGTTGTTCATAATCTTTTATAGTACCATGGGCCTTTTCAAAGCGATGTACATTATCGTTTAATGCCTTTAAGAATTTCTTTGCATGCTGCGGAGTCAAAACTATTCTACTCTTGACCTTGGCCTTTGGGGCTCCGGGCATCATACTAATAAAATCCACCACAAACTCAGAGACAGAATGATTGATAATTGCAAGGTTCGAATATATGCCCTCCGCCATTTTCTCGTCAAGCTCTATATCGATCTGTTTTGGTTTTTGTCCTTTTTCAGCCATAGTAGTAAAAAAAATAACCCTCGACAATAAGATTATCGAGGGTTTGTCGATTAAAATTTCAATGCCTCTTTACGGGCCATAATCTCATCATACTCTTCTTTAGAGCCTACGATGATATTCTCATAGTCGCGCATACCCGTACCTGCTGGAATCCTATGACCAACGATAACGTTTTCCTTCAATCCTTCCAAGGTATCTATTTTTCCGCTAACCGCAGCTTCGTTCAATACTTTAGTGGTTTCTTGAAACGAAGCCGCAGAGATAAACGACTTGGTCTGCAATGATGCTCTTGTAATACCTTGAAGTATCGGCGTTGCTGTAGCTGCAATAGCATCTTTGGCAACAACCACATTCTTATCGGAACGTTTCAAAATAGAGTTTTCATCACGTAATTCACGTGCTGTAATGATCTGACCTGCTTTGAGGTTTTCTGACTCTCCTGCATCTTCAACGACTTTTTTACCATAAATACCATCGTTCTCAGTAATGAAATCATCTTTGTGTACCAATTGGTTTTCCAAGAAAATGGTATCTCCCGAATCTTGAATTCTCACTTTACGCATCATCTGTCTAACAACCACTTCAAAATGCTTATCGTTGATCTTCACACCTTGTAAACGGTAAACCTCTTGTACTTCATTTACCAAATACTGCTGTACAGCAGACGAACCCTTGATCTTAAGAATATCTTCAGGCGTAATAGACCCATCGGACATTGGCATACCTGCACGAACATAATCGTTCTCCTGAACCAAAATCTGATTCGATAATTTTACTAAATACTTCTTGATATCACCTAACTTCGATTCGATAATAATCTCTCGGTTACCCCTTTTTATCTTCCCAAAGGAAACCACACCATCTATCTCAGATACTACAGCCGGGTTCGAAGGGTTACGTGCTTCGAATAATTCGGTAACTCTTGGAAGACCACCTGTAATATCACCTGCCTTGGCAGACTTACGTGGTATCTTTACCAAAACCTTACCTTCTTTAATCTTATCGCCATCATCAACCATAAGGTGCGAACCAACTGGTAGGTTGTACGAACGCAACACCTCATCCTTAGAATTCATTATCAATAGGGTAGGTATCAGCTTTTTATTTCTTGATTCTGATATTACTTTTTCTTGAAAACCTGTTTGCTCATCGATCTCGACCTGATAGGTAACACCTTGATCGATATTCTCATAGGCGATCTTTCCTGCAAATTCAGATACGATTACACCATTATACGGGTCCCAAGAACAAATAACATCACCCTTGGTAACTTTCACACCGTTCTTTACAAATATTTGCGAACCATAAGGTATATTGTTCGTACTCAAAGTAATACCTGTTTTAGCATCCACAACTTTCAGCTCAGAGGTTCTTGAGATTACGATTTCAGCTTTTTTGCCTTCACTACCCACCCCGGTAACGGTTCTGAGATCTTCGATTTCGGCAACCCCAGAGAATTTGACTTCCAACTTGTTCTCTTCTGAAATGTTACCAGCAATACCTCCTACGTGGAACGTACGCAAGGTAAGTTGTGTGCCCGGTTCTCCAATAGATTGAGCGGCTACAACACCAACGGCTTCACCTCTTTGCACCATTTTATTGGTTGCAAGGTTTCTACCGTAACATTTTGCACAAATACCTTTAGGAGCTTCACAGGTAAGCGCAGAACGCACCTCTATTTTATCAATGGGCGATGCTTCGGTTTTCTTGACATCGGCCTCCATGATCTCTTGACCCGCAGCAAGCAACAGTTCTTCGTTTAAAGGGTTATATACATCATGTAATGATACACGGCCCAAAATACGTTCACCCAAAGTCTCAACAACCTCCTCGTTTTTCTTCAAGGCCATAACACTTACGCCTCTAAGTGTACCGCAATCTTCTATGTTGACAATAACATCTTGCGAGACATCTACCAAACGACGTGTCAAATAACCTGCATCGGCCGTTTTCAAGGCGGTATCGGCTAGACCTTTACGGGCACCGTGCGTTGATATAAAGTATTCCAAAATCGATAGCCCTTCTTTAAAGTTCGAAAGAATCGGGTTTTCAATAATTTCTCCACCGCCTGCGGTCGATTTCTTAGGCTTGGCCATTAACCCGCGCATACCTGTCAACTGACGAATTTGCTCCTTAGAACCCCTTGCACCAGAATCCAACATCATATATACAGAATTGAACCCTTGTTGATCCTCTCTAATACGCTTCATGGCCAACTCGGTCAACATCGCATTGGTAGAGGTCCATACATCAATTACCTGATTGTAGCGCTCGTTATTGGTAATAAGGCCCATATTGTAGTTGGCCTTAATACCATCTACCTGCACGTTTGCCTCAGCAATCATTTTATGTTTTTCCGGTGGAATAATAATATCGCCCAAGCTAAATGACAATCCGCCTTTAAAAGCGAAATCGTAGCCCATGGTCTTTATCTTATCTAAAAAATCGCCAGTAGTTGGCACATCGGTAACACGTAATATATCACCAATTATATCTCTTAATGATTTTTTGTTCAGTACAGCATTGATATATCCAGCTGCTTCGGGCACCTCCATATTGAACAATACCCTGCCTACCGTTGTCGGCATAATCTGGTACACCAATTCTCCTTCCTCATTAAAATCCTTCGCCCTTACCTTGATACTGGCGTTCAGGTTGACCATACCTTCGTTGAAGGCAATGACCACTTCTTCCGCAGAATAAAAAGTAAGACCTTCACCCTTGATGGCCACTTCTTTTGTTGATTTTCTTTCTTTGGTCATATAGTACAGGCCCAAAACCATATCTTGCGATGGTACGGCAATTGGCGAACCATTTGCCGGGTTTAAAATATTGTGCGAAGCCAACATGAGCAATTGTGCTTCTAAGATAGCTTCTGGCCCCAACGGAAGGTGCACGGCCATTTGATCCCCGTCAAAATCAGCATTAAAAGCTGTACATACCAATGGGTGTAAACGAATTGCCTTACCTTCTATCAGTTTAGGCTGAAATGCCTGAATGCCCAAACGGTGCAATGTTGGTGCACGGTTCAATAATACGGGGTGGCCTTTCAACACATTTTCAAGAATATCCCAAACAACAGGTTCTTTTTTGTCTATTATTTTCTTGGCCGATTTGACCGTTTTGACAATGCCCCTTTCTATTAATTTACGAATAATAAAAGGCTTGTAAAGTTCTGCGGCCATGTCTTTTGGAAGCCCGCATTCGAACAAGCGCATTTCAGGTCCGACAACGATTACCGAACGAGCGGAATAATCGACACGTTTACCCAAAAGGTTTTGGCGAAAACGACCTTGCTTACCTTTCAATGAATCAGAAAGTGATTTCAATGGTCTGTTCGATTCTGTTTTTACAGCTGATGCCTTACGTGTATTATCAAATAAAGAGTCAACGGCTTCTTGAAGCATCCGTTTTTCATTTCTGAGAATGACCTCAGGTGCTTTAATCTCAACCAATCGCTTTAAACGATTGTTTCTTATTATAACCCTTCTGTACAGATCGTTCAGATCAGAGGTAGCAAAACGGCCACCATCCAATGGTACTAACGGACGAAGTTCAGGTGGAATAATCGGAACGACCTTCATAATCATCCACTCTGGCCTGTTCTCTCTGTTCTCTTGAGATTCGCGCAATGCCTCAACAACTTGAAGTCGTTTTAACGCCTCTGTTTTTCGTTGTTTGGATGTTTCGGTATTTGCCTTATGCCTTAAATCATAAGACAGTGCTTCCAAGTCTATTCTTGACAATAGGTCGATCAAGCATTCAGCGCCCATTTTAGCGATAAACTTATTGGGGTCGCTATCATCTAGATATTGATTTTCTTGCGGAATGTTCTCTAGAATATCTAAATATTCCTCTTCGGTCAAGAAATCCATCTTTTGAACTTCTTCTCCTTCAGGTCCTATTGCCACACCAGGTTGAATTACTACGTACCGCTCGTAGTAAATAATCATATCCAATTTCTTTGAGGGCAATCCTAAAAGATACCCTATTTTATTTGGAAGTGAGCGGAAATACCAAATGTGTGCCACCGGCACTACCAAATTGATATGCCCTACCCTATCTCGACGTACTTTCTTTTCGGTTACCTCAACGCCACAACGGTCACAAACAATGCCTCGATAACGGATGCGTTTGTATTTTCCACAAGCACATTCATAGTCCTTTACAGGGCCAAAAATACGTTCACAGAAAAGTCCGTCACGTTCTGGTTTATGCGTTCGGTAATTAATGGTTTCAGGTTTTAAGACCTCTCCTCTTGATTCTGCCAAAATCTTTTCTGGCGAAGCCAATCCTATAGAAATCTTACCAAACTTCTTTTGCGGTGTATTATCGTGTATTCTTGCCATAGTACTATGGTGATAATGATTAAAATATGTTTTTCTAAATAATAGTGTTCAAAACCTTTCTCGATTAATCTTCCAATCTAATATCCAACGCCAAACCTTTGAGCTCGTGCATCAGTACATTGAAAGATTCTGGTAATCCTGGTTCTGGCATGGTCTCTCCTTTAACGATCGCCTCATAGGTTTTTGCCCTACCAATGACATCATCTGACTTGACCGTAAGTATTTCTCTTAGGGTAGCGGATGCACCATAGGCCTCTAGGGCCCAAACCTCCATTTCTCCAAAACGTTGACCTCCAAATTGGGCTTTACCACCCAATGGTTGTTGTGTGATCAATGAATATGGCCCAATAGAGCGCGCATGCATCTTATCGTCTACCATATGGCCCAGTTTCAACATATAAATGACCCCTACGGTTGCAGGTTGGTCAAAACGTTGTCCTGTTCCACCATCATAAAGATAGGTATGCCCAAATCTTGGAATACCTGCCTCATCGGTATATTCATTTATCTGATCCAGTGTTGCACCATCAAAAATAGGTGTACTGAATTTCTTGCCTAATTTCAGACCTGCCCAACCAAGAACGGTTTCATAGATCTGACCGATATTCATACGCGATGGTACACCCAACGGGTTCAATACAATATCAACCGGGGTACCGTCTTCTAAGAAAGGCATATCTTCTTGACGTACGATCCGTGAAACAATACCTTTGTTACCATGGCGACCGGCCATCTTATCGCCTACCTTCAGTTTACGTTTTTTTGCAACGTATACTTTGGCCAATTTCATGATTCCTGCAGGCAGTTCATCACCTACCGATATGGTGAACTTATCTCTTCTCAAGTTTCCTTGAAGATCGTTCAACTTAATCTTGTAGTTGTGCAACAAATCGGCTAATGAAGCATTGGTCGATTTATCGATCGTCCACGTGCCACTTACCAAATGAGCGAAATCATCAACGGCGTTCAACATCTTCATCGTGTACTTTTTGCCTTTTGGCAAGACCTCTTCGCCCAAATCGTTCACAACACCCTGCGATGTTTTACCATTGATAAGAGTGAACAATTTACCCACTAAGACCTCTTTTAGTTCTTCGAACTTCAAGTCATACTCAGTCTCTAGATTTAAAATAGCTTCTTTGTCTTCTGAACGTTTGCGCTTATCTTTTATAGAGCGAGAGAATAGTTTCTTTTCGATAACCACCCCTCTTAATGATGGAGATGCTTTCAGTGACGCATCTTTCACATCACCTGCTTTATCACCAAAAATAGCTCGCAACAGTTTTTCTTCGGGTGTTGGATCTGATTCTCCTTTTGGAGTAATCTTACCTATCAATATATCACCGGGTTTTACCTCGGCACCAATACGAATCATTCCGTTTTCATCGAGATCTTTTGTAGCCTCTTCTGAAACATTGGGAATATCGTGTGTCAACTCTTCAACTCCTAATTTGGTATCTCTTACCTCTAACGAGTATTCATCAACATGAATCGAAGTAAAGATGTCTTCACGCACCACTTTTTCAGAGATTACGATGGCATCTTCAAAGTTATATCCTTTCCAAGGCATAAAGGCGACAGTAAGGTTTCTACCCAAGGCCAATTCTCCTTTCTCAGTTGCATAACCCTCACAAAGCACCTGTCCCTTTTTAACCTTATCGCCTTTTTTGACAATAGGCTTCAAGTTGATACTGGTACCTTGGTTGGTTTTTCTGAATTTTACTAAATTATATGATTTGGAATCTTTTTCAAAACTTACTAATTTTTCAATTTCAGATCTCTTGTATTTAACCGTTATTCTCTGAGAATCAACATATTCTATGGTTCCGTCTCCTTCTGCATTTATCAGTACTCTTGAATCAGAGGCTACTTGACGTTCTAGACCTGTACCAACAATTGGTGACTGAGGTCGCAACAAAGGTACAGCTTGACGCATCATGTTAGATCCCATCAAGGCGCGGTTCGCATCATCATGTTCCAAAAATGGAATCAATGAGGCCGAAATCGATGCTATTTGATTCGGCGAAACATCAGTATAATTGATTTCTGAAGGATCTACTACCGGAAAATCACCTTCTTCTCTAGCAATTACCTTTCCACTATCAATAGTGCCATTATCTTTAAGAGGAATGTTCGCTTGAGCGATTTTCATTCCTTCCTCTTCCTCGGCACTTAAATAAACAAATTCTTTTGTGTTCACCTTTGACTTATCGACCTTGCGATAAGGGGTTTCCAAAAAGCCCATAGAGTTCACTTTCGCAAAAACCGCAAGTGATGAGATAAGACCAATATTCGGCCCTTCTGGGGTTTCTATTGGGCACAATCTTCCATAGTGGGTATAGTGAACATCGCGTACTTCAAAGCCGGCTCTTTCTCGCGAAAGACCCCCAGGCCCCAATGCCGACAATCTTCTCTTATGGGTTATCTCTGCCAACGGATTGGTTTGATCCATAAACTGAGACAATTGATTGGTGCCAAAGAAAGAATTAATTACCGATGATAATGTCTTCGCATTGATCAAATCAATAGGTGTAAAGACCTCATTGTCACGAACGTTCATACGCTCACGAATAGTTCTTGCCATACGGGCAAGACCTACACCAAATTGAGAAGACAACTGCTCACCTACGGTTCTAACACGACGGTTTGACAGGTGATCGATATCATCGATCTCAGCTTTTGAATTGATAAGCTCGATCAAATATTTTATTATGGTAATGATATCTTCTTTGGTCAAGACCTGCTTGTCCATTCCAATATCCAACTGCAATTTCTTGTTCATTCTATAACGCCCAACCTCACCAAGGTTATAACGCTGATCAGAAAAGAACAATTTGTCGATAATACCACGTGCCGTTTCTTCATCAGGTGGTTCGGCATTACGTAATTGACGATAAATATGTTCAACGGCCTCTTTTTCAGAGTTTGTTGGATCCTTCTGTAAGGTATTATGAATTATGGCATAGTCAGACTGTGCGTTGTTCTCTTTATGCAAAAGAACCGTCTTGACATCTGCCTCCATAATTTGTTCGATGTGATCTTTATCTAAAACCGTATCACGATCTAAAACGATTTCATTTCTTTCTATTGATACCACCTCACCGGTATCTTCATCAACAAAATCTTCATGCCAGGTGTTCAGTACCCTTGCAGCTAATTTTCTACCCAAAACTTTCTTCAGACCTGCTTTTGATACTTTAATCTCTTCAGAAAGGTCAAAAATCTCTAAAATATCTTTATCGCGTTCAAAGCCAATTGCCCTGAACAAGGTTGTAACAGGTAATTTCTTCTTTCTATCAATATAGGCGTACATCACGCTATTGATATCGGTAGCGAATTCTATCCAAGAACCTTTGAAAGGTATAACTCGGGCAGAATACAATTTGGTGCCATTGGCGTGAAAAGATTGCCCAAAGAAGACCCCTGGAGAACGGTGAAGCTGTGAAACAACGACACGTTCAGCACCATTCACAACAAAAGTACCACTCGGCGTCATATAAGGTATGGTACCCAAATAAACATCTTGAACAATAGTCTCAAAATCTTCATGTTCTGGGTCAGTACAATACAATTTCAACCTAGCTTTAAGAGGAACGCTATAGGTAAGCCCCCGCTCAATACATTCTTGAATGCTATATCGCGGCGGGTCTATAAAATAATCGAGAAATTCCAATACGAACTGATTTCTCGTATCAGTAATGGGAAAGTTCTCTTGAAAGGTATTGTACAAGCCTTCGTTTCCCCTTTCATCGGATTTTGTTTCAAGTTGGAAAAAATCTTGGAAGGACTTTATCTGAATGTCCAAAAAATCTGGATAATCAGGTGTGTTCTTAGCGGTTGCGAAATTTATTCTTTCAGTCTGATTTTTTAACATCTATGGGCAGTATTTTGATCGTGAATACTAAAAATGCTTTGAGTCGTATACGTCATCATACACACTATCTATAAAATGGGTTTAGGTCTGATCACAGAACGTGAAAAGACCTAAACCAAAATACTATGGTCGTTGCTATTATTTAAGCTCAACTTCCGCTCCTGCTTCTTCCAATGATTTTTTGATTCCTTCGGCCTCGTCTTTAGATACACCTTCCTTTACTGCTTTTGGTGCGCTATCAACGATGTCTTTAGCATCTTTCAAACCAAGACCGGTCAATTCTTTGACCAATTTTACAACTGCTAATTTTGAACCTCCAGCGGCGGTCAAAACAACATCGAATTCTGATTTTTCTTCAGCGGCATCACCACCACCAGCACCGCCACCACCTGCGGCAACAGCTACTGCAGCAGCAGCCGGCTCGATACCGTGTTCTTCTTTGAGTATATTTGCCAACTCGTTTACTTCTTTTACGGTCAAGTTAACCAACTGTTCTGCGAAATCTTTTAAATCTGCCATTTTTCTATCGTTTAATAAATTTTAGTGTAATAATTGTTTTTAGTGCGTACTTATTTTTTTGCTAATGTTTTAATGATACCTGCAAGTTTACCACCCCCAGATTTAAGTCCAGAAATAACATTCTTGGCGGGCGATTGCAACAATGTGATTATTTCGCCGATCATTTCCTCTTTAGACTTGATATTGACTAAAGTAGTCAGGTTTTCATCACCGATATATATTGCTTCTTCAACAAAAGCACCTTTCAACAAGGGCTTATCCGATTTCTTTCTGAAATTTTTGATAAGCTTTGCAGGTGCATTTCCTATATCAGCAAACATCAGCGAAGTATTACCTTTCAATACTTCAGGAAGTTCACCGAATTCTTTATCAGAAGCCTCCATTGCTTTTGCAAGCAAGGTATTCTTAACTACAGCAAGTTTAATGTTTGACTTGAAACACGCCCTTCTTAAATCAGAAGACGTAGATGCATCCAAACCTGAAATATCTGCCAAATAAATGGTAGAGTTCTCAGTCAACTGCTTAGTTAAATCTTGTATAACGTTTGCTTTTTCTTCTCTTGTCATAAATTAAAATTTTGAACTAGCAGTAAATTAAACTGTTTTGAAATCTAATTGAATACTCGGGCTCATAGTACTTGACATGAAAATACTTTTCATGTACACACCTTTTGAAGACGTAGGTTTCAATTTGTTCAAAGTCTCTAATAGCTCTTTGGCATTATCAGCAATTTTATCTGCTGAAAAAGATGCCTTTCCTATTGCTGCATGAACAATACCCGTCTTATCGACTTTAAAATCGATTTTGCCAGCCTTTACATCAGATACTGCCTTAGCAACATCCATTGTAACCGTACCTGTTTTCGGATTGGGCATTAACCCCCTTGGCCCCAAAACACGGCCCAACGGCCCTAATTTACCCATAACACTCGGCATGGTGATGATAACATCAACATCGGTCCATCCGCCTTTTATTTTATCCAAATACTCGTCTAGCCCAACAAAATCGGCTCCGGCCTTGGTGGCCTCATCCTCTTTGTCTGGCGTTACCAAAGCCAAAACCTTAACATCTTTTCCTGTTCCGTGAGGTAGTGTAACTACACCGCGAACCATTTGATTTGCCTTTTTGGGATCAACACCCAAACGAATGGCCAAATCGATTGATGCATCGAATTTTGTATTCGTTATCTCTTTTACCAAAGCTGAAGCCTCATCAACAGAATAAAGTTTATCCTTATCTATTTTAGCGTGAGCCTCTTTTTGATTTTTAGTTAATTTTGCCATTTAAATTGCTTTATAAGATTTTAAAAAGGTCGTTTACCTGCAACTTTTAGACCCATCGACCTTGCCGTACCCGCGATCATGTTCATTGCTGATTCTACGGTAAACGCATTTAGATCGACCATTTTGTCTTCGGCGATAGCCTTGACTTGATCCCAAGTAACATTACCTGATTTTACTTTATTAGGCTCGCCGGATCCTTTTTTAATCTTAGCCGCTTCCATAAGTTGAACTGCCGCTGGCGGTGTTTTTACTACAAAGTCAAATGATTTGTCTTTGTAAACGGTGATAGCAACGGGTAAAATTTTACCCGGCTTGTCTTGTGTGCGCGCATTAAACTGCTTACAGAACTCCATGATGTTAACACCAGCAGCACCTAAGGCGGGTCCGACCGGTGGCGATGGGTTCGCTGCACCTCCCCTAACTTGTAGTTTAACTACTTTACCTATTTCTTTTGCCATTGTTTAAAATTAAATTGAAAGTGTGTTCATGGGAAGCAACACAACTTTTATTCTATGTAACAATTATTTTATATCTCTTTTATACCTTTTCAACTTGCATATAGCTGAGTTCCAGTGGTGTTTTTCTTCCGAAAATCTTGACCATCACCTCTAGCTTTCGCTTCTCTTCGTTTATTTTCTCAACAGTACCGTTAAAACCATTGAAAGGGCCATCTATAACTTTTACGGTTTCCCCAAAGACAAACGGTATAGCAACACTATCTTCACTAACGGCCAATTCATCTACTTTACCGAGCATTCTATTTACTTCGGATTTTCTCAAAGGAACCGGATCACCACCTTTTTTCTCGCCCAAAAAACCGATCACATTGGTAATTGAGCGAATAATGTGGATCATCTCACCACCTAAATTGGCTTTTACCATAATATACCCCGGAAAATAAACACGTTCTTTATGAATTTTCTTTCCGTTTCGTATTTGAATCACTTTTTCGGTCGGCACCAAAACATTTTCTAAATAGTCAGAAAAACCAAGTCTTGACACTTCATTCTCAATGTAGCCTTTGATTTTATTCTCCTGGCCACTCACAGCCCTAACCACATACCATTTTTTTTCCAATACATCTGACATAAGGTTTCGGCTTAATTTAGTACTTGGTTGAAATACAACTTTATCAATTTACTGAACACGGTATCGACCCCCCAAGTAGCAAGGGCAAATAAAATAGAAAATATCGCTACGACTACCATTAGGTTTGATGACTCTGACTTTGGCGGCAAAGTAACATTATTCTTAAGTTCTTCAAACGATTCTTTTATATATGTCAACATTACTGTATGTTTTTTCTTTGAAGGTTTTTCAATACTCTTTTTCGCTCCGAAGGAGAGGCTTACTTCAGCTACGCTCAGCATAAACTTCTCGCCTCACACAATTCCACTCTCCAAACTTGTTGCACGGGAGGAGAGACTCGAACTCCCGACACCTGGTTTTGGAGACCAGTGCTCTACCAACTGAGCTACACCCGTTTATATATTTACGCAAAGGTATTCCGCTGTAGCGGAACACCTTTAAACGCAATAATATTCAGTGAACGATCTTAATCTAAAATCTTAGTAACCTTACCGGCACCTACCGTTCTACCACCCTCACGGATCGCAAAACGAAGTCCTTCACTCAATGCGATAGGCGACAACAACTCAACTATAATAGTAAGGTTATCACCGGGCATAACCATTTCTACCCCTGAAGGAAGATTGATAGTACCCGTTACATCAGTGGTTCTTACGTAAAACTGCGGACGGTAATTATTATGAAATGGTGTGTGACGACCACCTTCTTCTTTTTTAAGGATATAAACCTCAGCCTCGAATTTAGCATGTGGCTTAACAGAACCTGGTTTACAGATTACCATTCCTCTAGAAATATCGGCTTTTTCAATACCCCTCAACAAAATACCTACGTTATCACCAGCTTCACCTCTATCCAATATCTTTCTGAACATTTCAACACCAGTAACTGTGGAAGCCAATTTTTCAGCGCCCATACCAATAATATCAACGGAATCACCCGTGTTGGCAATACCCGTTTCTATACGACCCGTTGCAACAGTACCACGACCGGTAATCGTAAATACATCTTCGACCGGCATCAAGAAATCTTTTTCAACATCTCTTTTTGGAAGTTCGATCCACTCATCAACGGCAGTCATCAGCTCCATTACAGTATCGACCCACTTTTGCTCACCGTTAAGTGCGCCCAAAGCAGAACCGGCAATTACGGGTCCGTTATCACCATCATACTCATAGAAAGATAACAACTCGCGAATTTCCATTTCAACAAGCTCTAAAAGCTCATCGTCATCGACCATATCAACTTTGTTCATGAAAACAACAATTCTAGGAATACCAACTTGGCGTCCTAAAAGTATGTGTTCACGAGTTTGTGGCATAGGCCCGTCAGTTGCGGCAACGACCAAAATAGCACCGTCCATTTGAGCGGCACCCGTAACCATGTTCTTTACATAATCGGCGTGACCAGGACAATCTACGTGTGCATAGTGACGATTAGCAGTAGAATATTCTACATGAGACGTATTAATGGTAATACCTCTTTCTTTTTCTTCAGGAGCGTTGTCGATTGAATCGAAACTTCTTGCTTCAGATAATCCTGCATTTGCAAGCACTGAAGTAATTGCTGCTGTCAATGTTGTTTTTCCGTGATCTACGTGTCCAATTGTACCAATATTCAAGTGCGGTTTGGAACGATCAAATTTTTCCTTTGCCATGTTTAGTGAATTTTAATCTTAATATTTATATTAGTGTGCGTACAAATTAATCAACTTAAATGAGCCAACGACGAGATTTGAACTCGTGACCTCTTCCTTACCAAGGAAACGCTCTACCCCTGAGCTACGTCGGCATTTTAAAATTTCTGACTTAGAACAATAAGCCCGAAACCTCAAATATCAACTCAAAAGATAGTGGCCAAAAGTATCAAAACCTCTTAAACCAGTTCTCCATCAGAGCGAGAGACCGGGTTCGAACCGGCGACATTCAGCTTGGAAGGCTGACGCTCTACCAACTGAGCTACTCTCGCAATTTTCAATTCAAAATCCCAAATCAAACTTTTATGGGAAGCTCCTTTTCACAAATACCGTTCGCTCAAAACTCTCTTACCACATTGCGTTGTGGGGAGAGCAGCCCCGAGTTCTCGGGGGAACCTGCGTTCCGCACATTTGTGGGGAGAGCAGCCCCGAGTTCTCGGGGGAACCTGCGTTCCGCACATTTGTGGGGAGAGCAGGATTCGAACCTGCGAAGACGTAGTCAGCAGATTTACAGTCTGCCCTCGTTGGCCGCTTGAGTATCTCCCCTTTAAAAATCAATATACAATGAGCCTCTAAATACTTATCTAGAGCCGATAGAGGGACTCGAACCCACGACCTGCTGATTACAAATCAGCTGCTCTAGCCAGCTGAGCTACATCGGCTTTCAACGCTTTTGCGCATAAAAAAGTCCGCTATTTCTAACGGACTGCAAATGTATATATTTATTTGTTTAATCAAAACAAATTACAGAAAATTTTAACTAGGCATGACCCCTCATTTTTTCTTTCCTTTTTTTAAGCTTTCTTTCCAGTGAATTGCACGCCGAATCAATTGCTTCCTCAAATGATCTGCACTGTTTTTTTACGATATAATTATCTTTGGGTACATTCAGTTTTATCTCGACAATCTTATTTTCTTTAGAACTGGTATTTTCCACCTTGAGATAAACATCTGAACTTATGATCCTATCGTAAAATGTCTCTAATTTATCTAAACGGGTTTGCACAAATTCAATAAGTTTACCATCTGCATTAAAATTCACTGATTGCGTATTTACATTCATAAGTAGATTTTTAGATGCCCACCTGTGGCAGACAGGTTATAAAATGAAAAACAAGAATCGCTATTTTTTATTTCTAGGGTGCGAGGCCAAATGAACTTTTTTGAGCTCGGCAATACTATTATGGGTATACACTTGGGTCGATGCTAAACTAGAATGCCCCAACAACTCTTTTACAGAATTCAAATCAGCCCCTTTATTGAGCAGGTGCGTTGCAAAGGTATGCCTCAAAATATGAGGGCTCTTCTTCACCTTCGACGACACCATACCAAGATACTTATTTATGACCCTATATACAAGGGTTTCATAAATTTTAATTCCTGACTTTGATAAAAAAACATAATTGGCATCGGTTATCCCATCGAGATCTCTCCTTTTTTCTAGATATGATTTGAACAATTTTTTTGTTGATACCAAAAGAGGTACAATGCGCTCTTTGTTTCTCTTTCCCAAAACCTTGATCGTATCGTTATACACATCAAAATCGGTCAATTTCAAATTCACCAACTCTGTCCTTCGAATGCCAGTCGTGTACAATAACTCGATAATCAACTTATCTCGATGACCAACAAACCCATCTGAAAAAGGTATTTGTTGAAGAACATTCTCCATTTCCGTTTCAGAAAAAGGTACTTCTATTTTTTTAGTGGTCTTCAACGCCCTATGCTTTGCCAACGGATTGGTTGTGATTTTCTCAATTCGTTGCAAAAACCTGTAATACGCTTTCAATGATGCTACCTTTCGATTGATACTACGGTTTGAAATAGCGTTATTGACCAGAACTACGATCCAACTTCGTATCAAATTATAAGTTACCTCATCAATGGTATCGATCTCGTACTCCTTAGAACAGAAGGTAGTGAATTCCTCAATGTCATTTTGATATGCTCTTACGGTGTGTTGAGAATAGTTCTTTTCTAAAGACAGATATGAAATAAAAGATTCAAGTGACATATACCAAAGTTACCACTTTGTTGTTTTATACCCGCTTTCATATAAAAAAACCCGCTAAATGCGGGTTTTTTATTTTGTAAACAATGTTCAACGAAATCTATATTTCTTCTCGATCTCTTAAACCTTGTATATATTCAGCTTTTTGTATTTCAGCTCTACGTACCACAGATGGTTTTAAAAACGCCTGTCGTTTACGCAATTGTCGCATGGTACCTGTCTTATCGAACTTTCGCTTGAAGCGCTTTAAAGCTCTGTCTATATTTTCTCCTTCTTTAATTGGTATTATCAGCATGGGCTACAACCTCCTTTCTTTAGTGATTAGGGCTGCAAATATACAGCCAATTTCGAATTATCCTATACTATTTCAAAATATTTTTGGCAATGACCACCTTTTGTATTTCTGTGGTTCCTTCACCTATGGTACACAATTTAGAATCTCTGTAAAACTTTTCTACCGGAAAATCTTTGGTATACCCGTAACCACCATGAATCTGCACCGCCTCATTGGCTACTTTAACACAAACTTCAGAGGCGTACATTTTGGCCATAGCACTCAATTTAGTCATATTGCGTCCTTCGTTTTTCAAAAAGGCCGCTTTGTGCAATAACAATTCAGAAGCTTCGATCTCGGTTGCCATATCAGCGAGCTTGAACGAAATACCCTGAAACTTGCTTATGGGTTTTCCGAACTGAACCCTTTCTTTAGAATATTTCAAGGCAGCTTCATAAGCTCCTTTCGAGACCCCAAGTGATAGGGCTCCTATAGAAATACGACCTCCGTCCAATACTTTCATCGATTGTATAAAACCATCGCCTACTTCACCCAACCTATTGGCATCGGAAATTTTGCAATTGTCGAAAATCAATTCTGCGGTCTCACTAGCGCGCATTCCGAGTTTATTCTCTTTCTTGCCACTGGTAAAACCCTGTGTACCTTTTTCTACTACAAAGGCGGTCATACCGTGACTATCGCCTTTTTCCCCTGTTCTAATAATAACGACTGCCACATTGCCACTTTTACCGTGGGTAATAAAATTCTTGGTGCCATTGACAATCCATCCATCACCATCTTTGACCGCAGTAGTGTTCATACCACCAGCATCAGAACCTGAGTTCTGCTCTGTCAGCCCCCAAGCACCGATCCATTCACCAGTTGCTAATTTTGGAAGCCATTTTTGTTTTTGTTCTTCGTTGCCAAAGGTCAAGATATGATTGGTACATAACGAATTATGCGCGGCCACAGATAAACCTATTGAAGGGTCTACCTTGGCAATCTCCTCGATGACGGCAATATACTCATGATACCCAAGACCCGATCCGCCATATTGTTCAGGCACAAGAACACCCATAAAGCCCATTTCACCAGCCTTCTTAAAGACCTCTATGGGGAAAGTCTGAGCCTCATCCCACTCCATAATAAACGGTCTGATGTACTGTTCTGCAAATTCCTTGGCGGAGGCGGCTACCATCAGTTGGGTTTCTGAGTAATCGAAGCTCATTGAAGACATTGTTTCAGATGACATTTAAGTAATTTTTATAAGCGCAAATATAAAACTATTCTATCGATCTTATCTGATGGGAAACCATCGATTTGCTTTAATTTGTCAAACGATGTGATACTACCGTTATTGTTTCTGTACTCGATTATATTTTGGGCAGTTTCATACGTTATGTACACCAATTTAGCCAGTTCTTCCTCGGAAGCTGTATTGATATTGATTTTTTTGATTTTTGGTCTTTCAAGTACTTTGTAACTTAAAAGCACGCGTTCTATTACTTCGGGTTTCAGACCGTAGACATCAAATAGTTGTTCTTCGCTTAAAAAACCGCCCAATAGTTTTCTGAATTTTATGATTCTCGCCGAAAGTTTATCACCAATACCATTAATCGTTTTCAAATCTTCTGCCGTGGCGGTGTTTAAATCCTTGACCGCCCCCCTTCGACTACGCTCAGGGGGCGATTTAGAACCTGCCGAAGACACTTCGCCCAACTCCTTATTTCTGTTTGCTAAATACTGCTTACTCTTTTTCTGTGTCCATTCTGGGAATTTGAAATAAGGTGCTATAACATTCAATAATGAATCGGAAACCAAGGTGACCTGCTGAAAACCTTCTGGTGAGTTTACATAATTGTTCTGTGCCCTAAACGCATGTAGCTTATCAATTTCATCTACTGACATACCCAAGGCATACCCCTTATAATCCGTTATAAAATTCGGATTGAAAGGGTATATTTTGAGTGTGCCTTTTTGAAGTGCTTTTTGTTTTAGGCCATCGACCTGATCTTGGGCTTCTTTATCAATTCGGATACCAGGGGTTGATACATTCGAAGAAAAAAATGTAAATACAAAATACCCAACTTGTAGCAGTACTATTATAAGGAGCAAAAAGAAAATCCCGCTCTGTTCTTGTTTGTTGAACTTGAAGTGGGATTTGAAATTTTTCATCTCTAAAACAACCTATAGATCAGCATTCTTTATGTCAATCAAATACCTGTTTAATTGTTTTTTCACTACTGGGAATAAGAAAAACAGCCCTACCATATTAGGAAAAATCATTGCAAAAATCATTGCATCCGAGAAGGCCCAGATAGAAGACATGTTTGCAGCTGCACCTATAACAACAAAACTCAAAAACATTAACTTATACACTAAATCAGCGATTTTCCCTCTTCCGAAAAGAAATTTCCAAGATTGTAAACCATAATATGACCATGATATCATAGTAGATACTGCAAACAATACCACCGCCACCGTTAAGAACACATTTGAAAAAGGAATATATTGCGCAAATGCCTGAGAAGTAATTCCTGCTCCTTCATACATAACACCATCAATCATAACCGCACTACCTTCACCACCATATTCAAACACTCCTCCTAGGTTAAAGATTATAATAACTAAGGCCGTCATTGTACAGATTACTACGGTATCAATAAAAGGCTCTAACAATGCTACTAAACCTTCTGATGCAGAATATTTGGTTTTTACCGCTGAGTGCGCTATCGAAGCTGATCCAGCACCCGCTTCATTTGAAAAAGCAGCTCTTCTAAAACCAACTAGCAATACCCCAAAAAAACCACCTATTCCAGCTTCCATACTAAAGGCAGATGAAAATATAGCTTCGAACGCATCGTCTATCAAAGTAAAATTACTTAGTAATATATATATACAGGCCAATAAATATAGACCAGCCATAAAAGGCACTACTTTTTCCGTTACTGAAGCAATTCTTTTTATACCTCCAATAATAATAATACCTACTAATACTGCCAATACCACACCAATTATAGTACCTGCACTATCATTAGTCATTCCAAAAATATCTTTCAGCACCACAGTTGCCTGATTTGATTGTGCCGCATTACCACCACCAAACGACCCCCCAATACAGAAAATCGCAAAAATTACGGCCGCAACTTTCCCCAAAGTGGCAAAGCCCTTTTCTTTAAGTCCTTTTGTTATATAATACATTGGCCCACCGTAAACTGTTCCATCCTCACCTACGTCTCTATATTGAACACCCAAAGTACATTCTACAAATTTTGTAGACATTCCTAGTAAACCACAAATGACCATCCAAAAAGTGGCTCCTGGCCCTCCTAAAGCAATTGCCAATGCAACTCCCGCAATATTTCCATTACCAACTGTGCCTGACACTGCAGTGGCCAAGGCTTGAAAATGACTTACCTCCCCTTCAGTACTCTCATCACCAATAGTGTCAACCAAATCCCCATCTACGATATTCAAATCGGCTTTCTCGACACTATGATGGTCAATCTCATCAAACTTACCCCTAACAACTTTAATAGCCGTTGAAAAATGCCTAATATTAACGAACCCGAAGTAGAGAGTAAAAAATAAAGCACTCCCCACCAATAGAAGCAATACAAAAGGAACGCCAAATAAAGGAAAAAAAATGACTGTTTCAAAAAAATCAGATACTGGTTGAAATGCTTCATCGATTTTCTCGTCCAAGCCTTTTTCAACTGCTTCTTGCGCAAAAGTAAAAATGGGCAACAATAATGTGAATAACGCTAGTATTCCTTTTTTCATAATATCGGTATTTTGGTTATAAGGTTTCGTTTGTAGTTGTGGCAATATCGAAAAAATACGGTACACAATCAAATTATAGCACCAAATTAACTCAACTTATATGAAACATCTCGTTCAACTTGCGTATCGTTCGGGCCTGCCAAGAACGATTACCTTACTCTTTGGCAGTAACTACATATCTGCTTCAGGATTGATAATATACTTTCCATCAGGGGCAATATACCCTATTGCGGTACAGCTGGTTTTCTTTCTTAGGTCTAGATCCCTTAGCGTATTACAATCCAATTTATCTGAAAAATTCTCAATCGGCACTTCTTCTATGTTGGTTGTATGTTCCCCTTCGGTCGAAAGCTTGTCCATAAACGTGATTAGATCTGGCATAACGACCAAAGAAGCCATATGATCCCCACCGATCTTATCAGGCATAATGCCTTTATTGGCACCAGCAAGTAGTAATTTTTTTTGAAAAGTCACTAAAGAGGCCCTACTAATGATAAACAGTTTTTTGTTCATTTGCCGGGCAGAAAGCACAACAAACAAATTGGCCGCATCGTCTGGCATCGTTACGATAAGAAATTGGGCACGTTCAATACCTGCTTCATGTAATATTTCATCATCATTTACATCGCCTTCAATGAAGAGCTCTAGATCTTCATATTTTTCAACAATCTCTTTGTTTCTTTCTATAATGACGAAAGTTTTTTGTATGCTCTTAGGCGTTCGGCAGCCTGCATTCCGTTTCGGCCATACCCACAGACTATAATATGGTTTGAAAAAAAATTGATCTTGTTTTTCACTTGCTTCTTTTTTAAGGGTTGAAGGGGGTTTCGCCCCATCATATATTCAGAAATTACAGATAAGGTATACCCTAATATAAAAACACTCGCTATAGTAAACTACCTCGGGGCAAGCCCACGAGGCATTGATAGGAATTTATCTTTTTTATTTCGACGCAAGCCTGCCTGTCCGGCGAGGCAGGCGTCGGAGTATTAGACCTCCCGAAGTTTCGGGAGTGGGAATAAAACGATAGCCCAAAACACCGATCAACAGTATTGATAACAAAAGTGTTATGGCCAAATATATTTTGGAACGGAAAAGTCTGATTATTCTTATAGGTCAAAAACAGAGGTTCGTTTAGTATATACCAAATCTTTTATTCTTAACCAAAACGCTAAAAACAGATATAAGGCAAAACCAAAGCCCAAGGTTACGAAAGTAAGGTAAATGAACGAAGTGCGCACCACTCTTATTCTTATTCCCAAACGTTCGGCAATACGCCGACAGACCTCAAAGCCCCTCTTTTGAAAATAATACAATAGCGTATAGAAGGTCTTCATTTTTTAAAATTAGTCATTTCCGTACAATAAACTACTACCTATCGCACATTCCAAACATCGGTTCTCAACACAGTACCCATTATACAGTTGAAGGATAGACTGGCTGTCTTTGGCATTTTTCAAATCAACACCCAATTTCATGAAATTGTCAACAACCGAATTATCTTCTCGTTTTATACTCGATATGATATCGAGTATTTCGTCATTGACATCTTTTCCCAAGTGCTTTGCATAACAGAATTTCAATGGCAATATCGTATTGATGATGAGTAGATCGATAAACTTGGTAGTCAATCTCTTTCTGCTCTTTTTAGATTCTTTTCCAAAGGTGAAATGATTGTTCCAATATTTACTGGCAGCAATATTGAACACCTTGTACATATCATCTAAACTCGACGTATGTATTATTTCAGTGAACAAATTTTGATGCTCTGCATAAAGGTTTGTCAACTGCGAAAGACGAATCGTTGGAAAATTAGGTGGCCTCAATTTAAAAAATTCGGGTTTTTGAATACCTGTTCTTTGAATATCAAATTTATTGTTCAGAAACGCAAACTCTTTTTTAAGCTCGATATAGTATGAATCGACGATTGTTCGGTCTTCTAAAAAACCTGCAAGGCCGAACAAAACACTCTCTAAAGCCATAGACTCATTTCTTATCTTGCGAACAACTGAAAAATCAAGAGCCTGAGCAATACTCATAAAAGAGTCTCCGTTGATTTTAAGTCCGAAATTCTTTAACAACAATACAAAAAGTACTTTCTCCCAGTCGTTATTTGATTGTTTTAAGAGTTTAAAAACATCATTTGATTTTCGTTCTAAACGCTCAAAATACAAACGCTCTAACCAATTCTGAACTATAAAAGAATCTATATCACCTATACTCTTTTCACAATTGATAAAGCCGACATCCTTTTTATCGAACAACTTTTGGTGCCTTTTCAAAAGTGTCTCAGAAATGTAGTTTTTCAATTCTAAAGTTGGAATTTCAGAGCTGTCTTTTCTAAAGACCGAAGTATCATCTTGCCAAACTACATGTAGTATAACATTGTCGTAATTAACATCTTCTTCATGCCCATGGGCATACCAATCAGACGATTTAATATGTATTTCGATGTTGCCTGCCCAAAGTTGCCCATCTATATTCACTTTGGCGTTAAAGAAATCAGGACCCGCTAAATGGTTGTGGGTACCAAAGTCGACTATTTGTATCTTTTCATTTTTTGAAGTGACCAAATTACCCAATTCGAGTTTTTTGTACTTCCATATAAAATGAAGAAGATCTTCTCGCATGTAAAGGAAAGTTTAAATAGTTTCTGGTTTATAGTGTTTCTTGTTTGAAAGGTACATGTTTCAGTATTGACCTGAAGCCCTCTAAATTTGAAGCCATATTATACGAACTTACTCAGCAACCTCACCTTCCCAGTTCATAAAACCTCCTTCAAGGTTAAAGGCGTTTTCAAAACCCCTACTTTTCATTATAGCACAGGCCTGTCCGCTTCTGTTTCCACTGCGACAGTAAACGTAATAGCTTTTTTGTTTGTCCAATTTTTCGAGTTCGTTTAAAAAACCTTGACCCAAGTATATATCTATATTGATCGCATCGGGTATGTAACCCTCTTCAACCTCCGCTGGGGTGCGTACATCTAAAATAACCGCATTGTCATCATTGTTACATTGTGTCGCCCATTCTTCTTGTGATAAATCAGCCATAGTATTTTTTTAAGTTTCAAAAATAGCATATTTCCTTAAAAATCAACGCCATAATATTTTTAACAAAAATTTATGGGAAGAACCATAGATCAATAATAAGAACAAATATATATTTGTATATACAATAGTTGTATCAACATGAATGTAGGGGAAATTATAAAAACAAAGAACGAAATTCCGTTGAATAGACGAACGGTCATTCATTTTATGCTGGTCAACAATAAGGTCAACGAAATCATTTCAGAAGCCTTGAAACCCTTTGACATCTCACTACAACAATTCAATGTACTGCGCATTCTAAGAGGGCGAAATGGAAAGCCCGCCAACCTTTCTACCTTAAACGATAGCATGGTGACCAAAATGAGCAATACGACCCGGCTCGTTGATAAGTTGATTTTTAAAGAATACGTAGATCGAATTACCTGCCCGTCAAATCGTCGGAAAATAGAGATTAATATTACCTCAAAAGGCAAAAAAGCACTTAAAAAAATGGATGCTGAAATGAACCGTGCCGAAAAGACCATCTTAAGAAATTTTTCAAAAAAAGAATTGGAGCAACTAAATATTTTGTTCGATAAATTTTAATATAAACCGATTAATTTAATTTTAACACGATGAAAAAAGTAGTATCAAGTATAGTAGCGGTTATTTTATTTTCATTTAGCGCCACGGCGACCGAACCCGTAGGCGATGAAAAAAAAGAAGTGAAAACAGAAACAAGTATCGTTACATGGAAAGCGTACAAGGTTACGGGGTCACATGTGGGTACTCTTGCTCTTAAAGAGGGCTCGCTATTGTTCGATGAAGGTAAACTTACTGGCGGTGAGTTTGTAATAGATATGACAAGTATAGCCTCAACCGATCTAGAAGGTGAAGACAAGGGCAAATTAGAGGGCCACTTAAAATCAGATGATTTCTTTGGGGTTGAAAGCCACCCTACGGCCAAGTTGGTATTCACCAGCGTGGAAGCCTCCGGCAAGAATTCTTATGAGGTTGTGGGCGACCTGACCATCAAAGGCATAACAAAAGCAGTAACGTTCGACATTTCTGTATATGGTAGCAAAGCTACCGCCACCATGAAAGTAGATCGTACACAGTACAATGTAAAATATGGCTCAGGCAGTTTCTTCGAGAATTTGGGCGACAAAACAATCTATGATGAGTTTGACCTTGTTGTTGATTTAGAGTTTTAGTAGACTTGACCTTACAGTTAAGCCCGCGTTCTTGATTTAATTGAGAACGGGGTTTTTTGTTTATCATTATCACTAACCTTCATTCGCTACTCTATGAACTCGTCTTGAGTTTCTCTTTTACCTGCGATTTTTTTAAATTTCAATAATTCATTTGAATTCTTGAAAAATAATTCTACATTTGAATTCACAATGAAACAAACAACAAACAATACATGGTGGTGGTACAACTTACGTCAAATAACGTGAGCTGAGCATCATTGTAGTATAACTATATAAAGGCTTGTCATCACGACAAGCCTTTTTTTATATTAGTGCTTTTATTTTCATTTCGACGAAGGTCGAAATCCCTTTGAAGCTAAGAAGAATGTTATTTTGGATGGAATAGATTTTTATGTTTACATCATAACCAACAAGAAGTTGGGTACTATTTATATTGGTTATTCAAATGATATGAAAAATAGGATGATAAGGCATAAATCAGGTAACGGAAGTGTCTTTGCTAAAAGGTATAATCTTGACAAGCTCGTGTATTACGAAAAGTATAAATTTCCCAATGTTGCAATAAAAAGAGAAAAACAATTAAAGAAATGGAAACGTCAATGGAAAATCAACTTAATTAACGATTTCAACCCCAATTGGGAAGATTTAACCTATTTCTTTGAATAAATATTTAGCATACATTAACCAGATTTCGACCTTCGTCGAAATGAAATCAAAGGTTTCATTATATGGCCTATCAACTCAAATCGCATTACAAAAAGATCCTGGCCGATACCATCACACCCGTGAGCGTGTACCTAAGGATCCGAGATCGTTTTCCTAATAGCATATTGTTAGAAAGTAGTGATTATCATGCCAATGACAATAGTTTTTCATATATCTGCTGCAACCCCATTGCCTCTATCAAAGTAGCGAACGAAACAGTTGTACGGCAATTTCCTGATGGCCTTATCGACACCATTGAAATCAGCATCAAAACCGATGTAGCGAAAATAATCGACGATTTCAGCAAACGGTTCAGTAGTGAAAAAAGAAATTTCAAGTTCATTGATAACGGACTCTTCGGTTATATGGCCTATGATGCGGTTCGTTATTACGAAGATATTGAGCTTTCGAAAAAGTCAGGTACGATCCAAATTCCCGATATTTATTATGCCGTGTATCAGAATATCATTGCCATCAACCATTTCAAGAACGAAGCGTACATTTTCGCCAATTGTTTTGAATCTGAAAACAATATTCCCGAAATCGAAAAGATGCTGAATGTAAAAAATTTCGCATCCTATAGTTTTTCTATGGAAGGAAAAGCTACCTCAAACCTTAAAGATGAAGATTATAAAGAACATGTAAAACTCGCCAAAAAACATTGCCAACGTGGGGATGTTTTTCAAATGGTTTTATCACGAAGATTCTCACAAAACTTTAAAGGCGATGAGTTCAACGTATATCGCGCCCTGCGCTCTGTGAACCCATCACCTTATCTTTTTTACTTTGACTATGGTGATTATAAAATCTTCGGCAGCTCACCTGAAGCTCAACTAATCGTTCAAGGTAATACGGCTGAAATACATCCTATCGCAGGCACTTTCAAACGTACTGGTAATGATGAGCAAGATGCCATTCTCGCCAAAGAACTCTCTGAAAACGACAAAGAAAACAGCGAACATGTGATGCTAGTTGATTTAGCAAGAAACGACCTTAGCCGAAACGGAAACATGGTGGAGGTTACCAATTACCGAGAGGTACAGTTCTTTTCACATGTCATTCATTTGGTATCAAAAGTTACCGGACAAAAGAAAAAAGGCATTCCCACCATGAAAGTGGTCGCCGATACTTTTCCTGCCGGCACCCTGAGCGGAGCTCCCAAGCACAGGGCTATGCAGCTCATAGAAAAATATGA
>UOEL01000101.1_pt1 | contig 48701 bp, 38 predicted proteins | sample 1989351 | NCBI WGS metagenome assembly UOEL01 (sample SAMEA4712195, study PRJEB27164) | hydrothermal vent metagenome | biome: marine basaltic hydrothermal vent biome; feature: marine hydrothermal vent; material: mineral | place: Pacific Ocean | collected 2011-06-14/2011-07-23 | depth 1719 m
GGTTTCCAAAACATCAAAAAAAAAGTGTTTTATATTTTCAAAGTTTCCATGAAAAAACATACAATCAATATTTCAGTACATGACAAAAAATAAATTGAAAAACATAGCAAGCTGAAAATTAGTGTTATGCGTTTTTTTATTTTGAGACCTAACCTAAAGGAGGTTTCGGGATGAAAACCTGTTAGGTCTTGATGGGCAACGACTTTATAAATCAAATTGGGCAAGAATGATTTTTGTCATGTACTGAACCCAAAGAGATTAAAATTGCAGAAAGAATTTTTAGAAAGTTACTCTATTATGGTAAACCAGATTGGTCAAAATTAATTTTGGGAATAGTTGAGTAATAAAAATTCTGCTTTGCGAAGTTTGTATTACAAATATAAACAATCACTTTACTGCTTTTTGTCAAATTCGTTCATGCTACAAAATCAAGGGAATTATCGTTATTGATAACATGAAACTCGGCCTCGGGGTATGCTTTTTTCCATGCCCCCAGGCACTTTACTTTTTTCTTGGCATTCCATTTAAACTCATATGCCTGCTCTGCGAAGTTTGTAACTTCGCACCCACATTATAATTTACCAAGAAATACTCTTCCAAAAACTACTGGGTTTTAAAACATCGATTACAGGGTTATCTAAGAGCATAACATTAATTTTACCATTCTCGTTCATATAGTTGTAGCAAATTTATTATTCGTAATGATAACGACAAGCCGCTATCGATATTTCTTCATTTTCGTATTTATAGACCAATTGATGTTCTGAAGTTATTCGTCTTGACCAATACCCTCGTAAATCTCCTTTTAAGGCTTCGGGTTTTCCTATGCCCTCAAAAGGTGTTCGCATACAACTTTTAATGAGTTCGTTAATTCGTTTCACTATTTTCTTATCGACTTTCTGCCAATACACATAATCTTTCCAAGAAGACGTAGACCAAGTTAATTTCATTTATTCGATTAAACCTTTTCGAACACCTTTACTTGCTTCGAGTTCTTTAATGGAGTTTAACAAAATATCCCTGTTTTTTCCTGTTAGCAGATATGTAGTTTCTTTTAATGAGTTGTATTCATCCAATGATATCAACACGAGGTCTTTTCCGCTTTTACGCTTGATAATAACATCGCTTACATCATCGATTACTTTATCGAACCAATGCTTTAAATTTGAACGAAAGTCTGTATAATTTACTGTTTCCATAATACAAATATACAAAAAAGTACTTAAAAAAGTACCTTTTAATTGATTAGATGATACTTATCAATATTTTCTTTTTTCACTATTCACCGCTCACTTTTTAAACTGTTCACTCCCCGTCAATTATCAAATTTTCAAATCGTCTCACTTCCAAATTAACTCAATAGTTCCGCCACTTTTTGGTCAGTTCAAAAACATGCTCTAAAATTTTGGCCTCTTGCTCATCGAACGCCACATGCCTTCTTGCCATCATCACCTTGGCAGCTTCAAAAGCCCTCTTTGGCATATAGGTTGTAAAGCCCGAGGCTCCGCCCCAACTGAAACTGGGCACAAAATTACGAGGAAAACCAGGTACATATATATTGCAATTCACCCCGATTACCGTACCAGTATTGAACATGGTATTGATGGCCGTCTTACTGTGATCCCCCATCATCAGACCGCAAAATTGGAGTCCCGTTTGGTCAAAGGTCTCGGTGGCATAGTTCCAGATACGAACTTTGGCGTAGTTGTTCTTTAGATTCGAGTTATTTGAATCGGCACCAATATTGCACCACTCACCAAGCACGGCATTGCCCAAATACCCTTCATGACCCTTGCTCGAATAGCCAAAAATCACCGAGTTACTGATCTCACCACAAACCCTGCTATGTGGCCCAATGGTCGTGGCTCCATATATTTTACCGCCCATTTTCACTACGGCATTATCACATAACGCCAACGAGCCTCGAACGAGGCTTCCTTCCCATATTTCAGAATTTTTACCAAGGTAAATAGGTCCGTCAGTGGCATTTAGAATGCTGTATTCAACGCTCGCCCCTTCCTCTAAAAAAATATTATCGGCATTGATAAGGCTATTGGTATCTGAAATGGGCGCACTTTTTCTTCCGGCGGTGATATAATCAAAATCAGCTTGTAGGGCTTCCCCATTTTTAGAGAAAATATCCCATGTGTTTTCAATCCGAAGAACATTTCCTTTAAACGCTATTTGGGTATATTTTGAAAAATCTATCGCTGCTTGGGTTTCCTTGGAAAAAAAAGCAATGACTTCATCGCCATAAAAAACGGCCTCATTTTCTTTTAAGGCCTTCACCATATCGACCAAGCCTTGATTGGGCAAAAAAGAAGCGTTTATCAAAACGTTTTCAGGCATTTCTACCATAGGGTATTTTTCCGATAGGTAGTCTTCTGTAATCGTTGTTGTGGTATTGCCCAAATATTTTTCCCACTTCTCACGAATGGTAAGAATACCAACACGTATGTCAGCTACCGGTCTGGTAAACGTAAAGGGCAGCAATGCGGTTCTAACCGTACCGTCAAAAAGAATATAATTCATGAAATTGGTTTATGCAAAATTAGCAAAACTTAGGTTCATTCTTTCAACGTACAAAATACCGTTATGATTGTATGCCCAGGTAAAAACAAAAATGCCCCGATTTATATCGAAGGCATTTTATATATATTATCTGTAGAAAGCGGCTATTCTTCTTCAGAACTGGCTTTCTCCTCAACTTTAAGGGCTTCTGGTTCTGCAACGGTTTCTGCAGGAGCTGCTTTTTTGAATTTTCCGTATTTGCTTTTGAACTTGTCAATACGACCAGCGGTATCCAAAAACTTGGCCTTGCCCGTGTAAAAGGGATGCGAGGTTCTTGAGATCTCTAGCTTTACCAAAGGGTACTCGACACCTTCAACCTCTAGGGTATCTTTGGTATCTGCCGTTGATTTTGTCAAAAAAACGTCATTGTTCGACATATCTTTAAATGCGACCAATCTATAATTCTCTGGGTGTATCTCTTTTTTCATGTGTATTGACTTGCTGAAATTCAGGGTGCAAATTTAATTATTTTTATGTAAATGCCAATTTAATTTTCCGAAAAATAAAAATAAAGTTATGTCATACAAAATATAGAGGTATAGCAGTATCTTTAGCCACAAAGTCAAAAACTAAATAATACTATAAAAAATGACCGAAAAGCAATCAAAGGTTATAAAAAGCTTTGTGCTGCCTATGGCGATTAACGCGGGTATTGCGAGAATCGTTTTAGATTTAATACCAAAAATTTTGCATGTAGAACCTCTACTTTATTATTCAACTTTTTTAATTGCATTTATTGCTGAAATTATTCTTATTAGGTATATGCTGAAAAAGTTTAAATTATTAAACCAAAATACCTTTTCGTTAAAACAAGCACTTCTTATTGGTGTGACTATAATGGTGGTTATTGGCTCTTTCTATGGAATTTCTTCATATATATATGACACTTACATAGATCCTGATTTTCAGGTTAACACTGCATTGAATTGGGCACAAATGTGGGGAGGCGGTTCTGAAAAAGAAATCATGGATAAAATATCTCAGAGACCTTCTGGCAATAAATTCACTGGCGTACTTTTTACTATACTCTGGTTTACTTTTGTTGGTTTTGTAACTTCGTTTATAACTGGAATTGTTGTAGGGGCTTCTAGAAAGTAACTAATTCGTACTTTTGAAAAGATTTTACAGAAGTATTGTATGAACCTATCAGTGGTAATACCTTTATTGAACGAAGAAGAGTCGTTAAAAGAACTTCATGATTGGATCGCATCGGTAATGCTATCCAATCATTTTTTATATGAAATCATCTTTATCGACGATGGCAGTACCGATACGTCTTGGAAAGTAATCTCTGAATTATCGCATAAAAACCAGGCTGTCAAAGGAATCCGTTTTAAACGTAATTTCGGAAAATCGCAGGCCCTTCACGCAGGTTTTAAAGCAGCAAAAGGCGATGTGGTCATTACGATGGATGCCGATCTGCAAGATAATCCTGAAGAGATTCCCGAACTGTACAAAATGGTTCATGAAGATGGCTATGAGCTAGTTTCAGGATGGAAAAAAAAGCGATACGATTCAATACTCTTTAAGAACATGCCCTCAAAACTGTTCAATTGGGCGGCACGAAAAACCTCGGGGGTACGATTGCACGATTTCAACTGTGGCATCAAAGCCTATAAAAATGAAGTAGTAAAGACCGTTGAAGTTCATGGTGCCATGCACCGTTACATACCCGTTTTGGCCAAAAATGCGGGCTTCTCTAACATTGGCGAAAAAATAGTACAGCACCAAGCCCGTAAATACGGTAAAACAAAATTCGGAATGGAACGATTTATAAACGGCTTTCTAGACTTGATCACCATTTGGTTCGTATCAAAATTCGGTAAACAGCCCATGCACCTTTTCGGTGCCCTAGGCGTTGTCATGTTCATAATCGGATTCGGGTTTGCCATCTACTTGGGTATTGACAAACTCTTTATAAACCCCTTAGGGCGCTTGATTACCGATAGACCCCAATTTTTTGTGGCCTTGACCTCAATGGTAATTGGCACCCAACTGTTCTTGGCCGGGTTTTTAGGTGAGATCATGATCCGTTCACGAAAAAACGAAACACGGTATACAATTTCAGAACAAACGGGGTTCACCTCGAACTCGTCTTGAGCTATTGTTTGGAACCGAGCCCGCCTGCCAGATGGGCAGGAATGAAGGCTTTTGTGCCATAATGAAATCGTTTTTTTGTTTCATAGCATCGCTACGGAAGTTGAAAATGGCGAAATTATGGTGCGAAACCTGCCGGCAGGCAGGCAGGTGCGAAATTCGTAGGTAAAAGAATAATTCAAAACGAGTTCTCTAAATCAAGAGTAATATTCTTCGTAAATTTATCCCGAAAATAAGTTGTTATATATGAATGCCATTTTAGAGACCGCAAAAAGCTGGTTGACCGATTTTTTTGATGAAGACGTAAAGAAAGAAGTTCAAGAGCTGATCGATACCGATACAGAAGAGCTAAAAGACCGTTTTTATAAGAACATAGAATTCGGTACTGGCGGTATGCGTGGTATGATGGGTGCTGGCACCAATCGGGTCAATAAATACACCTTGGGCAAAAGCACTCAGGGCTTAAGCAATTACCTACGAAAAACATACGCGAACGAAGATCTCAAAGTGGTCATCGCCTATGATTGCCGCCACAATAGCGATACGCTGGCTAGAACAGTTGCCGAGGTGTTTTCGGCAAATGGCATCAAAGTGTTTTTATTTTCCGAATTACGTACCACTCCCGAGCTTTCATTTGCGGTTCGCCATTTGAACTGCCATGCAGGTATCGTCTTGACCGCTTCGCACAACCCCCCTGAATATAATGGGTATAAGGTCTATTGGACGGATGGCGGACAAATAGTACCCCCTGAGGATGGCGAGATTGTAGCCGAAATCAATTCCCTTTCCTTTGAGGAAATCAATTTTAAGGCGGACAATAGTTTGATAGAATTGATCGACAAAGAAGTTGACGAGGCATTTATAAGTGCATCGGTAAAAAAAGGAAGTTTCAATGCCGAGGGAAAAGATGATTTTAAAATCGTCTTCACCTCGTTGCACGGCACTTCGATAACCGCCATACCCGAAGTTTTAAAGCGTGCCGGTTATAACAATGTACATAGTATTGAAGAGCAGGCAAAACCTGATGGGGCTTTTCCTACGGTAATCTCCCCTAACCCCGAAGAGCCAGAGGCTCTATCAATGGCCATTAAAAAAGCTGAAGAAATAGGGGCTGATATGGTCGTGGGCACCGATCCTGACGGTGATCGTTTGGGCATTGCGATTCGAAACCTTAATGAAGACATGGAAATTCTCAACGGCAATCAGACCATGCTCTTGATGACCAAATTTTTGTTGGAACAGCAAAGGGTAAAAGGTATGCAGGGCAACGAATACATTGCAACGACCATTGTTTCTACACCAATGATGAAGTCGCTGGCCAATGCATACGGCGTGGAATGTAAAATTTCATTGACCGGTTTTAAATGGATCGCCAAAATGATAAAAGATTTTCCCGACCAACATTTTATAGGTGGTGGCGAAGAAAGCTTTGGTTTTATGGTAGGTGACTTTGTACGTGACAAAGACGCGGTCACCAGTACCCTACTCGCCTGTGAAATCGCTGCTCAGGCGAAAGCCAACGGCAGTTCGTTTTACAGAGATCTGATCGATTGTTACGTAGCATACGGTTTTTATAAAGAAAAACTGATTTCGATTACTAAAAAAGGCATGAGCGGAGCCGAAGAAATTAAACAGATGTTGAAAGATTTCAAAGATAACCCCGTAGCATCCGTGGCAGGTTCAAAAGTAAAATGGATCGAAGATTACAATACCTCAAAAGCCAAAAACGTGCTGACCGGTGAAGAAAAAACCATTGACATTCCCAAGTCAAATGTATTGATCTATGAAACCGAAGACGGTACTCGTATCGCAGCAAGGCCAAGTGGTACAGAACCCAAGGTGAAGTTTTATATCACCACAAACGCAAAACTGAACAAATCGGAAGATTTTAAAACTGTCAATGCACAACTAGAAGAGAACATCAACCGCATAATAAGCGAACTCAAACTGGATTGATGGAGTATTTCAAAAAAATACTGCGTTTTGCCAAGCCGTATAAAACATACGGCTATCTAAATATTTTTTTCAATATTCTCTATGCGCTTTTTAGCGCCCTTTCTTTTGCGGCGCTAATTCCTATGCTGAACGAATTGTTCGACCAAGCAAAACCACGATTAACGCCTCCTGTTTATGATGGAATCGGAAAAATCAAGGTTTATGTTATGGACTACATGAACTACCACGTCACCCAATATTCGGATGGTGATAAAATGAAGGGATTGGTATTGGTAATCGGGCTTGTTTTAATGCTTTTTTTGTTCAAGAACATTTTCAACTACCTCGCCATGTACTTTATCACCTTTCTTAGAAATGGTGTTTTGAAGGATATTCGGAACAAAATGTATCGAAAAATCACTGATTTACCCATCTCTTATTATTCAGAAAAAAGAAAAGGTGATATCATCGCACGAATCACTTCGGATGTATTAGAAATTCAGCATTCATTCTTATCAGTCTTAGAACTGATCGTTCGTGAACCCTTGACCATTTTGTTCACAATTATTGTCATGTTCATACTTAGTGGTAAATTGACTTTGTTTGTCTTTATATTCATGCCCATAGCCGGGTCGATAATCTCATGGATCGGAAAGTCGCTTAAAAAGAAGTCTGACAAAGTTCAAGAAGAGCAAGGCCGATTTTTATCTACCGTAGAAGAAACATTGGGCGGACTGCGCGTTATAAAAGCCTTTAATTCAGAATCACGGTTCTACAAAACCTTCTCAGATTCTACTAAACGTTTTTTTGATTTCTCAAACACCCTTCTCAACCGTCAGAATCTGGCATCGCCCACAGGAGAATTTTTAGGAATCTTGGTAATCGGTGTATTGCTTTGGTTTGGTGGTAATATGGTCTTAATAGATAAAACACTCGATGCCGCTTCTTTTATTGCCTATATGGGTCTGGCCTATAATATTCTCACCCCTGCAAAATCAATAAGCAAAGCCTCTTACGGGGTCAAAAAAGGAAATGCCGCTGCAGAACGGGTTTTGGAAATTTTGGAAACTGAAAATCCGATTTCCGAGAAAGACAATGCCATTGATAAACTTGGGTTTGAATCGGAAATAGCACTTAATAATGTTTCATTTAAATATGAGGATGAATATGTGCTCAAAAATTTTGATCTAAAGGTGCCCAAGGGGAAAACAGTCGCCCTAGTTGGTCAATCGGGAAGCGGAAAAAGCACCATCGCCAATCTCGTAACCCGTTTTTACGATGTCAATGAGGGAGAGATAAAAATAGATGGAACCAATATCAAGGACTTTACAAAAAAATCGCTCCGCGACCTTATGGGGTTAGTTACGCAAGATTCGATCCTGTTCAATGAAACGGTAGGCAACAATATCGGTCTTGGAAAAGAAAATGCAACGGAAGAAGAAATTATAGAAGCAGCCAAAATCGCTAATGCCCATGAATTCATCATTGAACTGCCCAATGGCTATGACACTAACATAGGTGATAGCGGTAATAAACTAAGTGGCGGTCAAAAACAACGGTTATCGATTGCACGTGCCGTGTTAAAAAACCCCCCGATCATGATTTTAGATGAGGCCACCTCGGCCTTAGATACCGAAAGTGAACGCTTGGTACAAGATGCCCTAGAGAAAATGATGCGCAACAGAACCTCGGTCGTTATCGCCCATCGTCTCTCTACCATTCAAAACGCCGACAAGATCATCGTACTCCAAAAAGGTGAAATTGTTGAGCAAGGTTCACATGCAGAACTGCTTGCCGTAAACGGAGCATACAAAAAACTGGTCGATATGCAGTCTTTAGGGTAGCTTTAAAAATAGTTTAGAAGTTTAGTTTATTAGGTTTCACCTCTAAAAAGAGAGGACTGAGGAAGGTTACTTTCTTGCTCGACTAAACCTTAATTTCGCAATTCTGTTACTTCCCGCGGCATAGGCCACCGAATCGTTTAAAAAACGGATGGTGTAAAAAGATTCATCCGATAGCCTTGACCAAGTATTCCCTGTATCTCTAGAATATGAGATTCCCGTAAACCCAATGGCAACGATTTCGTTTCCGTTCGGGCCGGGTACGAATTGCACACAACTTTTATATGATGGATCTTGACCATCGGCAATTAGCTTCCATGTTTTACCGCCATCTTTTGTAATTGCCTTATTGGCCCTGTTATTCTCTGGGTCGGTATAATCGCCCCCAATGACCATTCCAATATTCCCATCATAAAAATCAATCGAATAAATACCTTCTGTGTCCTTTTTATTGGCGATCGGTGTTTGGAATGTTTTCCAGGTTCTTCCCTTATCCCCAGAAAATAAAACTCGGCCGCTCGTAGTGGCAACCCAAGTTTTATCGCCTATTGTTTTAATATTGGTATCGCTCGCTGCAAAGGCTCCTTCATTTTCAATTCCAAAAGGCAGTTCCGAACATGGTTTTTTCAACCAAGTGTTTCCGCCATCCCTTGTTACAATAACCGACAAGCAACCGTTCATACTGTCACCGACCGCTATACCCTCCATATCGTTCCAAAAGGTCATGGCATCATAAAAAACACCTTTACCTTCTTCTTTATAGACCAGTTTCATGCTACCATTATCCCCAGTTTTATAGAGCAGCGCCGGATCGGCGACCGAAAGCATAAAGAAATCAGTCGTGGTATGTGCTACTGCCCTAAACTCAGGTATGAGGGTGTGATGCTTTTCAATATTGGTGCGTACTTTTTCCGTTTCTAAGTCAATACTACCAAAAACGCCTTTGTTGGCTGCAAAAGCCAAACTACCATCCATGATTTCAATGGCACGTATACTAAGGGAGTCATTAAAAACGGTTTCAATGGCAACACCCGAAAACGGATTCCGTTTTTTGGTCTTACCGCACGAGGTTATTAAAAAGAACAACAATATAAAAGATAGGTGTTTCATTGTATTTTTCTAAATTAATAAACTCATTTAAAGAGAATCGCTAGCAAAACAATACCTTTGCTGCCTTAATTTTCAAGAGTTTACCCATGAAATTACATAGAAATCTGGTATTTGCGGTCATTGATGCCTTGAGCCTTATTTTCAACGAGGGCGAATATGCCGATAAGGTGGTGCAAAAAACCTTAAAACTCGATAAGCGCTGGGGCTCTCGCGACCGTGGTTTTATCGCAGGGACCATCTATGAAATGGTACGCTACAAAAGGCTTTATACTGAAATCGCAAACGTAAAGGCTCCCTTTAACAGAACTGACCTGTTTAGAATGTGGGCCGTTTGGGCGGTGCTCAAAGGCATAGAGCTACCCGACTGGAAACAATTGGAACCCACTCCTGAACGTCGCATCAAAGGTAGATTCGACGAGCTCTCAAAAATCAGGAAGTACAGAGAGTCAATACCCGATTGGATCGATGATATCTGCGAAAAGGCATTGGGCGATAAATTATGGACGAAAGAAATCGAAGCCCTAAACAAGAAAGCGGAAGTCATACTCAGAACCAACACTTTAAAGATATCTAAAGAAAAACTACGAAAGATCTTGTTGGAAGAGGGTATCGTCGTCGAACCTATCAAAGGCTATACCTCTGCCCTCCGCCTGCCAGAACGGGCCAATGTATTCGTAACCGAGTCCTTCAAAAAAGGGCTTTTCGAAGTACAGGACGCCTCTTCACAACTGGTAGCGGATTTCTTAGACATAAAACCCAGACAGCGTGTCGTGGATACCTGCGCAGGTGCGGGTGGAAAATCGTTGCACCTAGCGGCCCTAATGGAAAATAAAGGACAATTGATAGCCATGGATATTTACGGCAGCAAATTGAAAGAATTAAAACGAAGAGCTCGAAGAAACGGTGCGCACAACATCGAACCAAGGGAAATAACCTCAACGAAAGTCTTTAAAAAACTGTATGGTAGTGCTGACCGGGTATTAATCGACGCCCCATGTACAGGTCTAGGAGTACTCAGAAGAAACCCAGATACCAAATGGAAATTGCAGCCCGATTTTCTCGAAAAAATCACCAAAACCCAACAAGAAATTCTCCGTAATTATAGCAAAATGGTAAAAGAAGGGGGTAAAATGGTGTATGCCACCTGCTCAATTCTTCCACAGGAAAATAACGATCAAATTAAATCTTTTTTGGCCTCTGAAGAAGGCAAGGACTTTAGCCTAGCAAAAGAAAAGAAAATATACGCTTCAAGAGATGGATTTGATGGGTTTTATATGGCGTTGTTGACTAGGGAATAGTTTAGAGGTTTTCCCTCAACACAACAATTTCCCCTCTAGAAAGAGGCGATTAAGGGGTGTGTCACAAACAGCTCTTTTTTCCAACTTTCAAAGACCTAGTTTCACACCTCAGGGGCAAACGCACCTAAAAATACTTGTTTGCTACAAAAATAATCAATCGACTAAAAATCAACATAATAAACCATTCGAAAATCGAATTCTGAATTTACTTATTACTGTTCACTCATCACTTTTTACTAACGACTGCCCACTAACGACAATTAACTCATTACTTCAATGAACTGTTCAGAAATCTAGATGCGCTTGCCTTGTTTCACACCTCCCCCAGCCCCTCCTTTTTAGGAGGGAAGTATTTTTTACAAAGCTATCAACAATCTACCTTCATAAGTGTTTACTATTCGCTTAAAAACATAGGTCGAAAAAATGTAAATTTGTGCTTTCTCAAATCGAACAATTTAAAAAAACATGATTTACTTTTTCGGGACGGCTACCCATAAAGTTTTTGCGGCACAAACAGTTAAAGATCTTTTGCAAGAAGACATCGACAAACTCAGCTGGCTATTCGGCAACCAACCTAAAATAAACACGGCGTCTCTTGACGCTTTTTTTATTGGCCCTAGGGCGGCTATGATTACGCCTTGGAGTACCAATGCCACTGAAATAACCCAGAATATGGGTGTTTTGGAAATTATTCGAATTGAAGAATTTACCTGTGTCGATTCTGATTTTATGGATTTCGACCCTATGCTTTCGCAAAAATACGAGGGTTTGGCACAAGATATCTATACCATCGATACCGTTCCTGAATCCATTTTAGAGGTTGACGATATTGCGGCCTACAACCAACAAGGAGGTTTGGCTTTGAACAATGGTGAAATCGAATATTTAGAACAGTTATCCGATAAAATGGAACGTAAATTAACCGATTCTGAAGTGTTCGGGTTCAGTCAAGTAAATTCAGAACATTGCCGTCATAAAATATTCAACGGTGCTTTTAATATTGACGGGCAAGAAATGCCCGCATCACTTTTTCAGCTCATCAAAAAAACGGCAAAGGAAAATCCCAATGACATTGTCTCGGCTTATAAAGATAATGTCGCCTTTGTAAAGGGGCCGACTGTTATACAATTTGCACCTAAATCAGCCGATAAACCCGATTTTTATGAAGAGCAAGCGTTTGATTCTGTTATCTCAATAAAAGCAGAGACTCATAATTTTCCGACCACCGTAGAGCCCTTCAATGGTGCTGCTACGGGTTCAGGAGGTGAAATTAGAGATCGTTTGGCTGGCGGAAAAGGATCATTCCCCTTGGCCGGAACAGCTGTCTATATGACCGCATATTCAAGACTTGAAGAAGATCGTTCCTTCGACTCCGTTCAGGGCAGGCCTTGGGAAAATCAAATGCCCGAACGCAAATGGCTCTACCAAACCCCAATGGATATTCTTATAAAAGCATCCAACGGCGCATCTGATTTTGGCAACAAATTTGGGCAACCCTTGATTACGGGATCTATACTGACTTTTGAATTTGATGAGGCCTCAGCTCCTATGGGGGCTTCGGCTACGCTCAGCCCCCATAGTCAATCTCTGAGCGTAGCCGAAGAGACACGACGTTTGGGCTACGACAAAGTTATCATGCAGGCCGGTGGAATCGGCTACGCAAAAGCGGAACAAGCGCTAAAAGATACTCCGAAAACAGGTGATAAAATCGTAATTCTCGGAGGAGATAACTACCGTATTGGTATGGGTGGCGCAGCGGTCTCTAGTGCAGATACGGGAGAATTCAGCGCATCAATAGAATTAAATGCGGTGCAGCGTTCCAATCCTGAAATGCAAAAACGAGCCGCCAATGCCATTCGTGGTATGGTAGAGAGCAATGTAAACCCTATTGTATCAATTCACGACCACGGTGCCGGGGGGCACCTCAACTGTTTGTCTGAATTGGTCGAGGGCACGGGCGGCAATATAGATCTGGACAAGTTGCCCATCGGAGACCCTACCCTATCCGCCAAAGAGATTATCGGTAACGAATCGCAAGAACGTATGGGGTTGGTTATTGGCGAAAAAGATATTGATTTGTTGCGCCGTATTGCTGACCGTGAACGCTCGCCCATGTATGAGGTTGGTGATGTAACGGAAGATCATAGATTCACCTTTGAATCGAAGACCAAAGGCGATAAGCCCATGGATCTGAATTTAGACGATATGTTCGGTAGTTCACCAAAAACCGTACTGACCGATACCACCATTCATAGAAAATATGCAAATGCAGAATACTCTTTAGAGCATTTTCACGAGTATTTAGAGCAGGTTCTGCAATTGGAAGCCGTTGCCTGCAAAGATTGGCTGACCAATAAAGTAGATCGATGTGTTGGGGGCAGGGTCGCCAAACAACAGTGCGTAGGGCCTTTGCAGTTACCCTTGAACAACTGCGGTGTCATGGCTTTGGATTTTAAAGGGAAGGAAGGAATCGCCACTTCAATTGGCCACTCCCCCATTTCTGGATTGATAGATCCTGCTGCCGGAAGCAAAAATAGCATTGCCGAAGCCTTGACCAACATCATTTGGGCACCTTTGAAAGATGGGCTAAAGTCCGTTTCCCTATCTGCCAATTGGATGTGGCCTTGCAAGAACGAAGGTGAGGATGCCCGTCTGTACAAAGCAGTTGAAGCGATTTCTGAGTTTTCTATCGCGCTGGGCATTAATGTGCCTACGGGAAAAGATTCCCTCTCCATGAAACAAAAATATACCGATGGCGATGTAATCTCGCCCGGTACGGTTATCATTTCTGCCGCTGGAAACTGTAATGATATAACAAATGTTGTAGAGCCGGTTTTACAAAAAAATGGAGGTGCTATTTATTATATTAATATCTCTCAAGATAATTATGAACTAGGTGGTTCTTCGTTCTCACAAACTAGAAATGCTATAGGAAACGAAGCACCAACAGTAAAAAGCACGAACTATCTTAAAATTATTTTTAATTCAATTCAAACTTTAATAAGAGAAGGCCAAATACTTGCAGGTCACGACATTGCGTCAGGAGGGTTAATCACTACATTATTAGAGCTCTGTTTTGCGAATACCGATTTAGGTGCCGAATTGGACTTATCAAGTTTAGGCGAGACCGATACGATAAAACTACTCTTTGCAGAAAATGCAGGTATTGTTTTTCAAGCAAAAGACAAGGGTGTTGAACAATTTTTAAAAGAGGCGAAAATCGATTTTAAAAGAATTGGCCAAGTAACTAGCGAAGCTACGCTAACCATTAAAAATCAAGGCATGGAATTAGGCCTGAATATTTCTTCTCTAAGAGATACTTGGTTCAAAACTTCCTATCTGCTAGACAACAAGCAAACGGCCAATAATTTAGCAAAAGACCGCTTTGAAAATTACAAGAATCAAGCATTACAATACGTATTTCCGAAGAACTTTACTGGGGCTTCGGCTACGCTCAGCCCCCAAGAAAGAAACCTAAATACGGTCACTGAGCGTAGCCGAAGTGAGCGACCCAAAGCCGCCATCCTTCGTGAAAAGGGAAGCAACTCAGAGCGTGAGATGGCAAACGCCATGTACTTGGCAGGTTTTGATGTGAAAGACGTTCACATGACCGATTTGATTTCAGGGCGAGAAACCCTAGAGGATATTCAATTTATAGGAGCCGTTGGAGGCTTCTCTAATTCAGACGTACTGGGCAGTGCCAAAGGTTGGGCCGGTGCTTTCAAGTACAACGAAAAAGCAAATACGGCCTTAAAAAAATTCTTTGCCAGACCCGATACCCTTTCCGTAGGAATATGTAATGGCTGTCAGCTTTTTATGGAACTCGATCTGATAAACCCAGATCATGAGACACATGGTAAATTGACTTATAACGACTCCCATAAACACGAGAGCAATTTTACTTCTGTTATAGTTCAGAAAAACAATTCAGTGATGCTTTCCAATATGGAAGGAACGAAACTAGGGGTTTGGATCTCTCATGGCGAGGGCAAATTCATCCTTCCCCATTCAGAAGATAATTATGGTATCGTTGCTAAATACGGGTACGAAAGCTACCCTGCAAACCCAAACGGCAGTGATTACAATACGGCCATGCTATGCGACAAAACAGGGCGACATTTGGTAACCATGCCGCATATTGAACGTTCAACCTTCCCGTGGAACTGGGCGCACTACCCTGCCGATAGAAACGATGAAGTATCGCCTTGGCTTGAAGCCTTTGTAAATGCGAGAAAATGGATATCAACTTAATTTCGACAACTGACAACTATTGAAGATAAATAGAATACCTCGACAATCAGTAAGTCGAATGCCCTAATGAAAATGGCAATGAAAATAAACAACAAAAGGCTAAAGACCTATATCTACGATAATACAGATTCAAAAACTCGCTCTAGGGCAAACGCAATACTGGTGAAGGACCTGAAATTCTCTCCAGATTATAAATCGGTCACCGCCAAAGTGAGGGGCAGTAGCCATAATACCTACACCGTACATTTTTACGGCATACAGAACGGGCTCATAAGCAGTTCTTGCAGCTGCCCCTATGACTGGGGAAATATATGCAAGCACGAGGTTTCGGTAGCGTGGGAAATCGACGATTTCGTTGATAAGCACGATCCAAATACCGCATTGCTTCCCAAAACAACAAAAACCGTCATCAAAGAGAAATTTTCACCTACCAAGCCCATTAGCGTTCCCTTTACCGATATTTCGGGCATTACCTTGGCCTATCTTAAAAAATATGCCAGCAAATCTGCTATGAAGCAAGAGTATTACTATCAAGCAGATGTATCAGTAGTAGTATCCAATCCTGATTATATACACCTCAACCTCTTGCCAAGTTACTATTATGACGCTCCCTCAGATGTTCAGTTGCGAAAAAAGGAAGATTCCCTTTCGCTCCTTTGCAGCTGCAAGGCCCTCAATAAAGCGCTCTGTATACATCAAGTCATCGCATTGAAATATATTTCGCAAATGCCCAACGCTTTTCTGTCAAAAGAAGAGATAGAAGACATAAAAGAGGAATTACTGGGGCAATATGGCTTTTCTTTAAAAGACAAGCAGCATAAAAATCATTTTTCATTCGATTTTAGCCAAGGTGAACCACAAGTAGTTCTGAAAAGCAGGGGAATCTTGAGGTTAAGCAAATATGGGGACCATACGCCCTTTGTAGATTTGGTTTTGGCAGATGAAAACAGTTTAAGGAACGAGCTTCCCTTTGTCGCTAAAAAAACAAGGCAAAAACAGAAAGGCACCGCCATTGGATTCTCATTTTATTCATACGACGAAGGCTACCAAGCATCGGTAATATTGACTCCCTTAATGGGAAACCTAAAAAAAGACCTTAGCGGTTTTGCCTCTAAAATAGAAGTGATCGACGCCAAGGATCTCATTGTCCGCTCTAACCTTTTCGCTACCGACGATATTGCCATCTTAAAAAAAGCACATGCCGTTAGTTGGGGCGAAGTTGATGGTTTGATGCGCATTAAAGACACAAATATAAATCACTATATACATACACATATCAAATCACTTATACCGTTGCTTGACAATGGCAAGGCCTATGAAGTAGACCCCTATTACAAAATCACAAAAAAAAACATGGTTCCGATCATTCTTTCCGACAAAAGCACAGAGCTTTCTTTCACCGTTGAAGAAGAAGAATGTTTTTACGCCCTAATTGCCCACATCACCATAAATGGCAGAAAATCAAAACTATCCACAAAAAAAATAGGTGACAATTTTTTGTTCGTAAAAAGTAAGGATACCTATTATTTGAACAAAAACCTGAATTACGCCAAAACCCTTGCCTCATTTAAAAAATCACCTGAAATACGGGTAAGAAAAGAAGATTTTAAAGAATATTACAACACCCTCATTCTACCATTGTCAAAAAAATATGAAGTAAACATAAAGCATTTAAAACTTAAAGGCAGAAAACTTGAATCCGCTGAAATAAAAAAACAGATCTACTTAACAGAAGTTGACGAGCACATTGTTTTTCGACCCATCTTACAGCACAAAGATACCATGATAAATGTTCTAAGCCCCCAAGAGGTTATAGAAACGGTAAAAAACGACACCTATAAAATTAAGAGGAACACTTCTTTTGAAAATGATTTCATAAAAGAAATCACAGATCTGCACCCACGTTTTCAAGAACAGCAGGAGGAATCTTTTTTTTATCTATCCTTACAAGAACTTGTTGAAAAGGCTTGGTTTTTAAGTGCTTTTGCCACTTTAAAGCAGCATGGTATCGAAATATTTGGGTTTGATAAGCTCACTTCCCTGAAGTACAACCCCAACAAGCCCACTATAAGCATGTCAGTGAGTTCGGGACTTGATTGGTTCGACGTTAACATATCGGTTGTTTTCGGAAATCTTTCGGTCAGCCTCAAAGATTTGAAAAAATCGGTCATTGCCAAAGAAAGGTACATCAAGCTGAGCGATGGTTCGATCGGCATTCTACCAGAAGAATGGCTAAAAAAACACACACATCTATTTAGGGCGGGAGATGTTCAAAAATCAAGTGTTAAAGTATCTAAATACCAACTATCGGTCATCGATAGTCTCTACGAACAATTGGATCACACTTCAGAAATGGTCAAAAACCATGACAGCATCAAAAAAATGTTGAAAGAATTCAAGTCCATTGACAAAGTGAAAATCCCAAAAGGGATAAAAGCCACTTTGCGCGATTATCAAAAAGAGGGCCTCAACTGGCTCAACTTTTTAGATACGTTCGGCTTTGGGGGTTGTTTGGCAGATGACATGGGGTTGGGCAAGACGCTACAGGTCATAACCTTTTTTCAATATTTAAAGAACAGTAAAAAAACAGAAAATCCGCATTTGGTCATCGTACCCACCTCTTTGATATTTAATTGGCTCGAAGAAATCAAAAAGTTCTGCCCTACTTTAAACGTACTCAACCTAACGGGGGGCAACAGGCAAAAATCCACTTTTGATTTCAAGGGCCATGACATTGTGCTCACCACTTATGGCACCCTGCTACGTGATGTTGCCAGATTGAAAGAGCATAAGTTCGACTATATCGTACTTGATGAATCACAGGCAATTAAAAACCCAAATTCAAAACGGTACAAAGCCGTTCGCAGTTTACAATCACGAAATAGGCTGGTTCTTACCGGAACCCCTATTGAAAATAACACCTTTGATATTTATTCACAAATGACCTTTGTAAACCCTGGTCTTTTGGGCAATATCGCCAATTTCAAGAGAGAATTCGCAACGCCGATCGACAAGAACAAGAACCATAAAGTGGCCGAAGAGCTGAGCAAGCTGATCTCTCCTTTTTTATTGCGGCGCACCAAAGACCAAGTAGCCAAAGAACTGCCGAGCAAAACAGAGCAAATATTCTATTGCACCATGGGCAAGGCCCAACAAGACCTATATGATGCCTACAGAAATAAGTACAGAGACTATCTTATGGGAAAAATAGAGGATGTTGGATTGGGAAAATCGAAAATGTACGTATTGGAAGGGCTTACCAAATTGAGACAGATATGCGACTCTCCAAAACTGTTGAAAGATATTGAAAATTATACCGCACCCTCGGTAAAAATAGATGAACTGACCATACAGCTCTCTGAAAAAACGGGCAACCACAAAGTACTTGTGTTCTCTCAGTTCGTAAAAATGCTGCACCTTATCAAAGAACGTTTGGATGAACATAAAATACCGTACGAGTATTTGGACGGCCGTACAAAAAACAGGCAGGAAAAGGTGGCCAATTTTCAAAACGACCCAAACATAAGGGTGTTCTTGATAAGCCTAAAAGCCGGGGGAACGGGCTTGAACCTTACTGCCGCCGACTATGTGTACTTGGTAGACCCATGGTGGAACCCTGCTGTAGAGGCGCAGGCCATAGATCGCTGCTATAGAATAGGGCAAGACAAAAAAGTAATGGCATACAAGATGATATGCAAGGGCACGGTTGAAGAGAAGATCGTATTGATGCAGGCCACCAAAAAACAACTTTCGGCCAATATTATAAAGACCGACGAGAGTTTTGTAAAATCTTTGTCAAAAGAATCCATTATAGACCTTTTTACCGTTCCAAATTGATGGTGAACCTGTTTAACCCGCATTGAAAAATATATTCCGAGCTGAAACCACTTCAAAACCAAGCACTTTGCTGCGTTTTTTGATTTAACCATAGCGATGCTATGCTAAAATCAAGAAAACACTTGGTTTTATTGCGCTTTCAACTCTCATGACGAAGTTCCAATACATAATTTGGATTTAACCTTTTTTGATGCCGCCCCTGATTTCGTGGAAGATTTTATAATTGTTCGGGAATGGATTGATAAAAAAATCGTTAAATTACAGCAAACTTAACAGTTATGGAAAATAAAAAAAACGCATTCAGCCGAAGAAATTTTATTAAAACATCTTCGTTGTTGACCGTTGGGGCAATGGGTTCGATGAATTTATTTGCATTGCCCGATACCACTCCCTTACACTATTCGAACCTTCAAGAGAATTTGAATATCGTGGGGCCCAAAGAAGGTTTTACTCCACATATCGGCACATTGGTCTCGATGATGAACTGGATGCGAAACACCATGTTGCGACCCGTTCGAGGCATGAGTGTTTCAGATCTCGATTATCTACATGATGACAATGCCAATACCATTGGGGCGATGTTGATGCATTTGGCGGCGACCGAGCGTTTTTATCAAATCAATACGTTAGATGGAAAAAATTGGGGTGATTGGTCCAAAGAAGATGCCGAAAAATGGACGACGGCTTCACGATTAGGTGAGAATGCACGAAAAAAAATAAAAGGAAACAATCTTGATTTTTATCTAGATCATTTAAGCGAGGTTCGAGAGTATACCCTATCGGAATTTTCCAAACGTGACGATGAATGGTTGTTATCGGTTGACGAAGATTTTCCCTGGGGGCCTACCAACAACTACTGCAAATGGTTTCATGTTTGTGAACACGAATCAAATCACAACGGACAATTTAAATTTATCAAGAGCAGAATTTCATAGTAAATGACCATACGGAAAGCCACAAGGAATGACATCCCCTTTATTGTAGCCATGATAGCCAACGACAAATTGGGCGGGTTACGTGAAGATTACAAAGAGCCATTGCCACAAAAGTATTTTTCCGCCTTTGAACAAATAGACGCCGACCGCAATCAGGAGTTGGTAGTTATGGAAGATGAATCCCGAAAAATTATCGGAACCCTACAATTGAGTTTTATTCAATACCTGACCTATCAAGGGGGAATACGGGCTCAGATAGAGGCCGTTCGGGTGCATGAAGACCACCAGGGAGGTGGAATTGGGCAACAATTGTTCGAGTGGGCAATAAAACGGGCAAAAGAAAAAAGGGCGCACCTTATACAGCTCACCACCGACAAAAAAAGACCCGAAGCCCTTGATTTCTATGAAAGATTAGGTTTTCGAGCATCACATGAGGGTATGAAACTGCACCTATAACAAATACCCTATTGACGTAACAACCCGATAACGATTAACTGCTTTAATTGCGAATTCCATTTTATTATCCCGTTCCCTTTTCTTATTTTGCAATAACCATTCAGAAACTTAGTATGCAAAATATCACCCGACTGTTCGATTTTCCGTATTACCAATTAGAAAAATTCAATCTACAAAAAGCCCTCGTCACTAAATACAATGGTGAATGGGAAGCTACCTCGACCCAAGAATATATCGACAAGGCAAATACCATCAGCCGAGGGTTGCTACGGCTCGGCATACGGCCCAATGATAAAATAGCGGTAATATCAATGTCCAGCAGGACCGAATGGAACATTATGGACATAGGCATTCTACAGTTGGGTGCACAAAACGTGCCCATCTATCCTACCATTTCACAAGAAGATTACGAATATGTATTGAACCACTCCGGGGCAAAATACTGTTTTGTCTCGTGTCACGATGTACTTGAAAAAGTCAATGCCATAAAGAACAATGTACCGCTTCTCAAAGAAGTCTATTCCTTTGATAGCCTATCGAACTGCAAGAACTGGAAGGAAGTGTTGGAGCTGGGCACCGATACCAGTAACCAAAATGAGGTCGAAAAAATCAAAGAAGCGGTAAGACCCGATGATCTGGCCACCCTAATATACACCTCTGGCACCACGGGCAGGCCAAAAGGAGTAATGTTGTCGCATGCCAATATTGTAAGCAATGCATTGAGCAGTTCCAAACGTTTTAAGACCGGTGCTGACGAAAGATCCTTGAGTTTCTTGCCCATTTGCCATATCTATGAACGTATGATGATATACCTGTACCAGTACCTTGGTATTACCATTTATTTTGCCGAATCGATGGAGAAGATAGGTGATAACCTAAAGGAGGTGGAACCCCATGTGATGACCGCCGTACCACGCCTATTGGAAAAAGTGTACGACAAGATAATCACCAAGGGATCAGAACTTACCGGAATCAAAAAGAAATTGTTTTTTTGGGCGGTGGACGTAGGGCTGAAATATGAACCTTACGGACAAAATGGATGGTGGTACGAGCAAAAACTGGCATTGGCGAGAAAACTTATTTTCAGTAAATGGAAAGCAGGTCTGGGAGGCAACCTCTCTCTTATAGCTTGCGGCAGTGCCGCATTGCAGCACAGACTGGCCCGTATCTTCAATGCTGCCGAAATGCACGTTATGGAAGGTTACGGACTTACCGAGACCTCGCCCGTGATCTCTGTCAACGATATGCGCGACAAGGGCTTTAAAATTGGCACAGTGGGAAAACTGTTGGATGGGGTCGAAGTCAAGATCGCCCAAGATGGTGAAATTCTTTGTAAAGGCCCCAATGTAATGCTAGGGTATTACAAAGATCCGGAAAAAAGTGCGGAAGTACTGCAGAACGGGTATTTTCATACCGGTGATATAGGCGAGATCGATACAGAGGGGTTTTTAAAGATCACAGATCGAAAAAAAGAAATGTTCAAGACCTCTGGGGGCAAATACGTAGCGCCCCAACTTATGGAGAACAGATTCAAACAGTCCCGTTTCATAGAACAGATCATGGTCATCGGTGAAGGCGAAAAAATGCCGGCAGCTTTAATACAACCGGATTATGCATTCTTGTTCGATTGGGCGAAAAAGAACAACATTGTATTGGGCGAAAATGCCGACATCGTACAGAATGAAAAAGTATTGGCAAAATATCAGGAAGAAGTTGACTCTGCCAATGAGAATTTTGCCAAATGGGAAAAGGTAAAGCAGTTTCGCCTGACCCCCGATGTGTGGAGTATCGATGATGGCCACCTCACCCCTACCATGAAATTGCGCAGAAAGATAGTAAAGGAAAAGTATATCGCACTTTACAATGATATTTATGGACATTAACTGAAAATAATCTGCAAGCAGGTAGGTATAGCTGAAAACCGAATATGGTAGTGTTTTCTTTTACTTGTTATAAATTTATAGAAGCTATGCTAAAATATCGGCCATGTTAAAAGAAACATTCAAATAACCACGAAGAAGAACAGGGCGACAATTCCAATTGACAGTATTGAATCGATCAGAAAAAAGAAACAGCAAACTTTGTTGACCATTACTATTATTGCGGCAGCAACAGCTGTATTCATCTATCTTGTTAAAAACAACACAAAAGACGATGTGCTATTCCCATCAAAATAGAAACTGGCTTTATTAGCGAATAATCACAAGATGGGCGTTCTAATTCAACAAATACCCAAAACTTATCCCCCTACTCGATCTTCAAAGTGTATACTGGTATATTTTTATTCGATTTACTATGCGTGCATAATAAATTTTCATATCTTTGGTAGCCTATTTAAAGTCCCATGAAAGAAATCACCATAGACTACACCCTACGTGCCACATGGCAAGCCGTAGCTAGAATGTACAATGAAGAGGCGAAAAATTTTGGAACGACCATGGCGGTTGGCTTTACCTTGTTGAGTATTGATCCTAAAACAGGTACGCCCTCTACCGCATTGGGGCCGAAAATGGGCATGGAGGCCACGAGTCTTTCCCGTATTCTAAAGAATATGGAAGAGAAAGACCTAATCGAAAGAAAGCCAAATCCGAACGATGGCCGCGGTGTCTTGATTCATTTGACCGATTTTGGTCTTGAAAAAAGAATGGATTCAAAAGAAGTTGTGATGAGGTTTAACGATGTCGTCAAAGAAAACATCTCGGAAGATAAGTTAGATTGCTTTTTTGAGGTTATGGAAACAATCAACAAATTGGTAGCCGACAAAAAAATATATAGTACGCGAACAACAACTAATTAATACAGCTCAATTTAAATGAACAAACATATAAATAAGGTAGCGGTAATAGGCTCAGGAATTATGGGAAGCGGTATTGCCTGCCACTTCGCTAATATCGGGGTCGAAGTTTTACTCCTCGATATTGTTCCCCGAGAACTAAACGACAAAGAAAAGGCAAAAGGACTCTCTTTGGAAGATAAAGTAGTTCGCAATCGATTGGTAAACGATTCGCTGGCAGCAGCTTTAAAATCAAAACCTGCTCCTATTTACCACAAAAAATTCGCCAGCAGAATAACTACTGGAAACCTTGAAGATGATATTTCGAAAATATCAAAAGCAGATTGGATTATCGAAGTGGTGGTTGAGCGTTTGGATATCAAAAAAAGCGTTTTTGAAAATATCGAAAAACACAGAACACTTGGTACACTGATTACATCGAATACCTCGGGTATTCCCATACATTTTATGAGCGAAGGCAGAAGTGGTGATTTTCAGAAACATTTCTGTGGTACGCACTTCTTTAATCCCGCACGGTATTTAAAATTGTTCGAAATCATACCCGGGCCAAAAACTTCGCCAGAAGTGTTGGATTTCTTAAACGGTTACGGTGAACAGTTCTTAGGAAAAACCTCGGTGGTCGCTAAAGACACTCCTGCATTTATAGGAAACCGTATCGGTATTTTCAGCATTCAGAGCCTATTTCATACCGTAAAAGATTTAGAAATGACGGTCGAGGATGTCGATAAACTAACAGGCCCCGTAATCGGAAGGCCAAAATCGGCCACTTTTAGAACCGTTGATGTTGTTGGTTTAGACACTTTGGTGCACGTAGCCAACGGCATATATGACAATTGCCCAAAAGACGAAAAGCACGACCTCTTTAAACTACCTGGTTTCATCAGCACCATGATGGAAAACAAATGGTTGGGTAGTAAAACTGGGCAAGGTTTTTACAAGAAAACAAAGAACAAAGAAGGTAAAACGGAAATTTTAACCTTGGATTTAGATACCATGGAGTATCGTTCTAGAAAAAAAGCCAAGTTCGCTACCTTGGAATTGACCAAGACCATTGATAAGGTCGTAGATCGATTCTCTGTTCTTGTTGGTGGTAAAGATAAGGCCGGCGAATTCTACAGAAAGAGTTTTGCTTCCTTGTTTGCTTATGTATCGCACCGTATTCCTGAAATCACCGATGAACTCTATAAAATCGATGATGCCATGAAGGCTGGTTTCGGCTGGGAACATGGCCCTTTTCAGATTTGGGATGCCATTGGCGTCGAAGAAGGCTTATCGATTATGAAAGCCGAGGGGCAAGAAGCCGCCCCGTGGGTCAATGATATGTTGGCCTCAGACATAAAATCGTTTTATTCCGTAAAAGAAGGGGCTTCCTATTTTTATGACATTCCAAAAAAGACCTTAGAAAAGATTCCGGGGCAAGATGCGTTTATCATACTTGATAACATCCGTAAATCGAACGAAGTGTTTAAAAACAAGGGCGTTGTAATCGAAGATCTGGGTGATGGTATTTTGAACCTAGAGTTCCAATCGAAAATGAACACCATCGGCGGTGATGTTTTAGCCGGACTGAACAAGGCGATCGATTTGGCCGAAAAAGACTTTCAAGGATTGGTCGTTGGCAACCAAGCTGCGAATTTCTCAGTAGGCGCCAATATCGGAATGATTTTTATGTTGGCCGTAGAGCAGGAATACGATGAACTGAACATGGCGATAAAAATGTTTCAAGATACGGTCATGCGAATGCGTTATTCATCTATTCCAACAGTATCGGCACCACACGGCATGACCCTGGGCGGAGGTTGCGAAATATCGTTGCATGCAGATAAGGTCGTAGCAGCAGCAGAATCCTATATCGGTTTGGTCGAGTTTGGGGTTGGTGTGATTCCTGGTGGAGGCGGTTCTAAAGAATTTGCGTTACGGGCATCCGATACCTTTAAAAAAGGTGATGTTGAACTGAACGTATTGCAAGAGCACTTCTTGACCATCGGTATGGCAAAAGTATCGACCTCGGCTTATGAAGCCTATGATATGGGAATCCTTCAAAAAGGAAAAGACATTGTGGTCGTCAATAAAGACCGGCAAATAGCAACGGCCAAGGCTCATGCTAAATTAATGGCGGAAGCCGGTTATACCCAACCTGTAAAACGTAAAGATGTAAAGGTCTTGGGCAAGCAGGCCTTGGGCATGTTCTTGGTGGGCACCGATTCAATGGAAGCAAGTCACTATATAAGCGATCACGATCAAAAAATCGCCAATAAATTGGCCTATGTCATGGCTGGTGGAGATTTATCAGAACCAACCTTAGTTACAGAACAGTATTTATTGGACTTGGAACGCGAAGCATTTTTATCACTTTGTACCGAGAAGAAGACACTAGAGAGAATACAACATATGTTGAAAACGGGGAAGCCGTTAAGAAACTGATGAGAAAAGAAACTGGATTTTTAGAATCTAGAAGCTAGACCAATGGGGAGACATAATTTTAAAAAATTAAAAATCTGGCAAAAAAGTATCAAATTGGTAAGAGATAGTTATAAAATCACCAAAACGTTTCCAGATTTTGAAAGATATAATTTAATAAGCCAAATGAATAGGTGTGCAGTTTCAATACCCTCCAATATTTCAGAAGGTTCAAGTAAAAGCACGAATAGGCACTTTAAAAAATATTTAGAGAACAGCTTAGGATCGGCTTTTGAATGGGAAACTCAATTAATTGTATCGTATAACGAAGGATCCCTTACCAAAGAAATATTTGATGAACTAGAAGATAAAATTTTGCAAATTCAAAAAATGATCGCTTCATTTATGGACAATTTGGGAGACTGACAATCTAGCCTCTAGATTCTATTAATCTAGTCTCTCATCAAAAAATAATATTAAAACATGAACAAAACAGCATACATCGTAAAAGCATATAGAACTGCCGTGGGCAAGGCTCCAAGGGGAGTATTCCGTTTTAAAAGATCGGATGAGTTGGCTGCGGAGACCATACAATATATGATGAAAGAACTGCCACAGTTGGACAAAAAACGTATCGACGATGTTATTGTCGGTAACGCAATGCCCGAAGGGTCCCAAGGCTTGAACATGGCTCGTTTGATTTCTTTAATGGGATTGGACATTGTTGATGTGCCCGGGGTAACGGTCAACCGTTTTTGTTCTTCGGGAATCGAGACCATTGGTATTGCAACGGCAAAAATCCAATCGGGAATGGCCGATTGTATCATTGCCGGTGGAGCAGAAAGCATGAGCTCGGTGCCCATGACAGGAAACAAACCCGAACTGAACTACGATCTGGCCAAATCAGGACACGAAGATTACTACTGGGGTATGGGCAATACCGCCGAAGCAGTGGCGAACCAGTTCAAGGTATCACGTGAAGATCAAGATGAGTTTGCATACAACTCACATATGAAAGCCTTAAAGGCGCAGGCTGAAGATCGTTTTCAAGATCAGATCGTACCCATTAACGTAGAGCAGATCTATGTTGATGAATTAGGGAAAAAGGCAACAAAAAACTATACGGTAACCAAAGATGAAGGGCCTAGAAAGGAAACTTCAAAAGAAGTGCTCGCCAAGCTAAGAGCGGTTTTCGCCGCTGGCGGAAGCGTAACGGCTGGCAATTCTTCGCAAATGAGCGATGGTGCCGCCTTTGTCATGGTCATGAGCGAAGAAATGGTAAAAGAACTGAACCTAGAGCCTATCGCAAGATTGGTAAACTATGCAGCAGCAGGCGTTGAACCACGAATTATGGGTATTGGCCCTGTAAAAGCAGTGCCTAAAGCCTTGAAGCAAGCTGGTTTAAAACAAGAAGACATCGAACTGTTCGAACTAAACGAAGCATTTGCCTCGCAATCCATTGCCGTGATTCGTGAGCTGGGCTTGAATCCTGATATCGTTAATGTAAATGGTGGTGCCATTGCATTGGGGCATCCTTTGGGTTGTACAGGCGCAAAATTATCCGTCCAGCTATTTGATGAAATGCGCAAACGCGACATGAAGGGCAAATACGGCATAGTGACCATGTGCGTAGGTACAGGTCAAGGCGCTGCGGGAATTTATGAATTCCTTAATTAGAACCAAGACGGAAAGAGTCAAGAAACAAGACCAAAAAATGGGAAGGCATAATTTCAAAAAGCTTAAAATTTGGGAAGAGGGAATGAATATTGTTGATGATACTTATAAAGTTATCAAAACATTTCTAGATTTCGAAAGATATAATTTGATTTCGCAATTGATTCGATGTGCCATTTCCATCCCATCGAATATTTCCGAGGGAACAAGTAAATCGACTGACAAACATTTCAACAAATATGTTGAAGATAGTTTGGGTTTGGCTTTTGAACGGGAAACGCAATTAATAGCGGCTTATCGTCAAAAGTACATTTCCAAAGAAAAATTTCAAGTTTTAGAAAATAGAATATAACAATTACAACGAATGATTTCAGGTTTCAAAAATGGACTTAATTCTTAGTCTTGTTTCTTGGCTCTTGATTCTTTAATCTTATTACAATAAACAACTATGAGTACAGAAATAAAGAAAGACATGCTACGAGGCGGACAGTTTCTCGTAAAAGAAACCAACTGCGAAGATATTTTCACACCTGAAGATTTCACTGAAGAACAATTAATGATGAAAGAATCGATCATTGAATTTGTTGACCGTGAACTTTGGCCAAATAAAGCTCGTTTTGAACAAAAAGATTATGCTTTAACTGAAGAGATAATGAAAAAAGCTGGAGAAATGGGCTTTTTAGGTGTTTCTGTACCTGAAGAATATGGAGGAATGGGCATGGGCTTTGTTTCTACCATGCTAACTTGCGATTATATTTCAGGAGCAACGGGTTCTTTTAGTACCGCCTTTGGTGCGCATACAGGTATAGGAACTATGCCAATTACACTATACGGTACTGAAGAACAAAAGAAAAAGTATGTGCCAAAACTAGCTTCTGGTGAGTGGATGGGTTCTTATTGCTTAACCGAACCAACCGCAGGTAGTGATGCAAACTCAGGAAAAACAAAAGCCGTTTTATCCGATGATGGAAAACACTACAATATCACAGGAAATAAAATGTGGATTTCAAATGCTGGCTTTTGTAATTTAATGATCGTATTTGCACGTATTGAAGATGATAAAAACATTACAGGTTTTATTGTTGAGTATGACAAAAACAACCCTAACGGAATTACGATGGGCAAAGAAGAGCATAAACTAGGTATTCGTGCGTCTTCTACGCGTCAAGTATTCTACAGTGATACTAAAGTACCCGTAGAAAATATGTTGTCTACACGGGGCAACGGATTTAAAATTGCAATGAATGCTTTAAACGTTGGTCGCATCAAATTAGCTGCTGCTTGTTTAGATGCCCAACGTAGAGTTATTACAGAGTCGGTCAAATACGCAAATGAGCGGGTACAGTTTAAAACTCCAATTATTAAATTTGGAGCAATTCGCCAAAAAATTGCTGAAATGGCCACCAATTGTTGGGTAGGTGAAACGGCTAGTTATAGAGCAGCGAAAAACATAGAAGATAGAATTACTTTACGTCAAAATAATGGAAAAGACACACACCAAGAAGCAGAATTAAAAGGGGTTGAAGAATATGCCATTGAATGTTCTATTTTAAAAGTTGCAGTTTCAGAATACACGCAAAAATGTACAGATGAAGGTATCCAAATTTTTGGAGGCATGGGTTTTTCTGAAGAAACACCAATAGAATCTGCCTGGCGTGATGCCCGTATTGCCCGTATCTACGAAGGTACAAATGAAATTAATAGAATGTTAAGTATTGGTATGCTTATTAAAAAAGCAATGAAAGGTCATGTAGATTTATTAGGCCCTGCAAAAGCAGTTGCAGATGAATTGATTGGCATTCCCTCTTTTGACCAGCCAGACTATTCACTATTATTTTCAGAAGAAAAGCAAATCATTAAAAATCTTAAAAAATTATTTTTAATGGTCGCTGGTGCGGTATTACAAAAATATGGTGAAAAAATTGACGAACATCAGCAGCTAATGTTGGCTTCATCTGATATATTAATACAAATTTACATGGCTGAATCTGCAATTTTACGTGCCGGAAAATTAGCTAAAAAAAATGGAGAAGATGCCGTAAAAGAGCAAATTGCTATGGCAAAATTATACCTATTCCAAGCCATTGATATTATTGAAACAGCAGGTAAACATTCTATTATTTCTTTTACTGAAGGAGATGAACAACGCATGATGCTTATGGGATTAAAACGTTATATAAAATATACCAACATGCCAAATATTATTAAATTAAGAAATATCATTGCAGATAAAGTAGCGGTCGACAATCGGTATACCTTTGACTAATTCAGATTAAAACTTTTGTTATGAGACAGAAGAGAGAACCGTTCACCATTTGGTGGACGGTTTTTTATTTGTATATCAACTGATAAGAGTATACATTTATTGAATGAACAAAGAACTACTAAAAGCGGCCTATTCGTCAGAAGACTTCAGAAAACGAGGTCATCAACTTATTGATGAACTGGCCGATCATTTAGATAAATCGGTCAAGGGTAAATCAGCCAAGGTCATCGATTGGAACGTTCCGGAAAACGAACGTGAATTTTGGCGAAATTTTCTAAAAGATGGTAAGGAAACCGATTTGTTTCCTGAAATTTTAAAACACAGCATACATGTTCACCATCCGAAATACATGGGGCATCAGGTGAGTCCGACCGCACCCATCACAGCATTGTCGGGTATGATCAGTTCTTTATTGAACAACGGTATGGCCGTTTATGAAATGGGCATGGCGCCATCGGCCATCGAACGCATTGTCACTGACCTACTTTGTCAAAAAATCGAGTATGATTCGAATTCAAATGGATTTTTAACCTCGGGCGGTACTTTAGCCAATCTCACCGCGCTGCTCTCTGCCCGAAAAGCGACACTACTCGATGATATATGGAATAAGGGCCAAAACAGAGCCTTGGGTATAATGGTCAGCGAAGAAGCTCACTATTGCGTTGACCGTGCCGCAAAAATTATGGGTCTTGGTGAAAAAGGGATTATTAAAATACCTGTTACCGAAAACTTTGCAATGAATACTTCCCTTTTAGAAGAACATTTTCAAATAGCTGCTGAAAACGGAATCAAAGTATTCGCCATTGTAGGCAGTGCGCCCTCAACAGCCACGGGAATCTACGATGACCTTGAGGCCCTTGCCCACTTTAGCGAAAAACATAATCTTTGGTTTCATGTGGATGGTGCCCATGGTGGTGCGTCCATATTTTCCCCCAAATACAAACACATCCTTAAAGGAATCGAACAGGCAGATTCTGTGGTCATTGATGGGCATAAAATGATGATGATGCCTACGATTACCACAGCACTACTGTTCAAAGACGGAAACAATTCACACTCAACTTTTAGCCAAAAGGCCGATTATCTGCTAGAACGATCTGATGGTGAAGATTGGTACAACTTGGCAAAGCGCACTTTCGAATGTACCAAAAACATGATGAGCATTCATTGGTATACCATGCTGAAAACCTACGGAGAAAGTATTTTTGACGAGTACGTGACCACACTTTATGATCTAGGGCATAAATTTGAGGAAATAATCAAAAATGACCCACAGTTCGAACTTGCCGTTAAGCCCATGTCGAACATTGTTTGTTTTAGATATGTTGATGTTGACATAAACACATCGGCACTAAACAAAATCAACTTGAAAATCAGGCAACAACTTTTGGAGGATGGTGAATTCTATATTGTGCAGACCAAACTAAGGGGAAAATATTATTTACGAACAACCATTATGAATCCGTTTACGACTGTTGTACATTTTAAGCAGTTGTTGGTAAAAGCAAAGAACATAGGTCAAAATTGTGTGCTCTAAAATGGCCTTATTCTCGTCATTATAAAAAATATGGTCGATTGAATTTCAGTATTAATCTACCGCATAGTTTCCAAAACCTTCTCTTCGCTCTCCTGTTTTGAAAAGTTGATAGCGCACTCGATCAAGGCTAGATGGGAATAGGCTTGCGGAAAATTTCCTAGCAGTTTTTTAGTCTTAAAATCAATATCTTCACTAAAAAGACCTAAATGATTGCTATAACTCAATAATTTATCGAAATGCCGCATTGCCCTTTCTTCTTCACCAATTTTAAAGAGACTGTTTATAAACCAAAAAGTGCAGATGGTAAAAGATGATGAAGGCAGCCCAAAATCATCTTGATTCTTGTACCTGTACAGAAGTCCGTCATTATTAAGTTCTCTATCGATTGCCTTGACTGTCTGTACGAACTTGGGGTCTTTGGCTTGAATGAACCCGTAAGATTCCATCAACAGTACTGAAGCATCTAAAAATTCTGAGCCATACGATTGCGTGAATGCACTGACTTTAGGGTTCCAGGCATTCTGATGAATATCTTTCTTTATTTTCTGTTCCAATAATGTCCATTTTTCCAACTTTCTAGTTTTATGAAAAATTCTGGCCACTTTTAATGCTCTATCGATTGCTACCCAACACAGTACTTTTGAAAAGGTAAAATGCTGGTCTTCCCCTCTAAATTCCCAGATGCCCTTATCCGCCTCTTTCCAATGTTTTGATACAATCCAGACAATACCCTTGGTTATGCCCCAAAGCTCCTCTCCATTTTCAATGTCGTTACTGTATTTCACCAATTGTTGATGAATAACATCCATCAAAATACCATAAATATCGTTCTGTTTCTGTTTATAGGCCGCATTGCCAATACGTACTGGTTTCGAGCTTTTATACCCACTCAAGTGCTCTAATGTTCGCTCGGTCAATTTCTTTTCTTTATTGATGCCGTACATGATCTGAAGTTTCTCACCTTTGTCAGGTATTAGATCCACGATAAACTGAAGATATTTTCTGGCCACGTTCTTATGCCCCAATTCGCCCATAACCTTAATGACCATTGACGCATCTCGGATCCAACAGAACCTATAATCCCAATTGCGCACTTCGCCAATGGTTTCTGGCAATGAAGTAGTAGCTGCGGCAAGAACGGCACCGGTTTTACCATAACTCAACAACTTCAAGGTTATGGCACTACGACTAATTTGTGAATTGTATTTTCTATAATTTGGGGTCTTGTCACTCCAATTCAACCAATACACCTTGGTCCGCTCCAGTTCAGTATACATTTTTCGAACCGTGGGTTGAAACAATTTCTCGTTATAGCCCAATAAAAAGTAACCATCTTCGGTCAATTCCAATTCACGCCCTTCCACTATGGCATTCTTGTTAAAGGATGTATAAAGAAAGAACGTATCGAATTTTTCTCCGTTTGTTAAGCTAACTACAAAATTTGTTTTTACAAAGGTTTCCGTCTTAGCAGCGGCATATTCTAGTTTAGGATTGTACAAAACCCTGAATTTTGGTTTCCCTGAAATATGTTTTACAAAACGAACCACTTCTGGCGGGGAATTATACCCACCACTTTCTTTATGGTAACGGGGCATAAAATCACGAAGTTCAAAAGAGTTTTCCCCGTTTGAAAAATGGGTGATCAAGACCGCCGTGTACTTTTTGTAACGTTGCTTAATCGTATAGCCATCATCTACCAAAATTTCAAAACTTCCTCCTTTCTTCTGATCTAAAAGCTTGGCAAAAACCGATGAGGAATCAAATTCTGGCAAACAACACCAATCCAACGAACCGGTTTTAGAAATCAATGCCGCACTCCTACAGTTTCCAATAATTCCGTAATCTAAATTCTCCATATAAAAAATACGTTCTAAAATTTTGTTATAAATTGGTTTTGCCCCTGTTTTTGTCGAAATTTAGAGAAATTTAATTCAAAACAAAGCAAATACCTCCAGTTTATGGGCAAAACTATCATAATCTCAAATAGACTACCCGTTCAATTGCAAATTAGCAACGGAACGATCAATGCGGTGCCGAGTGTTGGTGGTTTGGCAACGGGCATGAAGTCTGTTCATTCCAGCGGTAATAGCCTTTGGATCGGTTGGAGCGGACTTACTGATGAGGAGATTCTTGATGAGCTTGCCCCAAAAATAGATAAGGCACTTGCAGAACATGGTTCTTCTAAAGTGAGACTAACGAAAGATGAAGTTGATGGTTTTTATTTTGGATTCAGCAACCGTACCATTTGGCCCCTCTTTCATTATTTTTTAGAATATTCAGAGTTTGAACTCAATAGCTGGAACATCTATAAGACCGTAAACCAAAAATTTGCCGATGCCATAATAGAAAAAGCAGATGAGGACGATACTATTTGGATACACGATTACCAATTAATGTTGGTGCCACAAATGGTCAAAGAAAAAAAACCCGCCATTTCTATCGGTTTCTTTTTGCACATTCCTTTTCCGTCGTACGAGATTTTCAGAACACTACCATGGCGTGAAGAAGTCTTACTAGGTTTATTAGGAGCGGACCTTATAGGTTTTCACATATATGATTATGAACGGCATTTTCTTAGCTCGGTCAGAAGACTACTGGGTCTTGAGGTCAGTTTTAACGATATTTATATTGAGGACAGAGTTGTGAAGGTAGATTCTTTTCCTATGGGCATTGATTACAAGAAGTTCAACGATGCCGCAAAAAAGCACGGAGAAAACAAAGCCACTGAGCAATCTGATCTTCAACAAAGACTAAATACGCATAAAAAATCGGATCCCGATGCTAAGTTTCTGCTATCTATAGATCGGCTTGATTATTCAAAGGGCATAGCCAAACGCCTGAATGCCTTTGAATATTTTCTGAACAAATACCCACAGTATAAAGAGAAGGTTCGCTTGATTATTTTGGCGGTCCCCTCCCGCTCCAACGTGCCACAATATCAATTGTTGAAAAGAGAGATCGATGAATTGGTGGGGCGTATCAATGGAGAATTATCTACGGTAAGCTGGACCCCCATTTGGTATTTTTATAGGTCGATGCCTTTTGAAAACTTAATCGACCTGTACACCTCATGTGATATTGCATGGCTGACACCGATCAGAGACGGTATGAACCTGGTCGCCAAAGAATATATTGCTACCAGAATTGACAAAACAGGCGTGCTCATACTAAGTGAAATGGCCGGTTCTGCCAATGAAATGAACGAATCACTTTTGATAAACCCCAATAATTTCGAGCAGATTTCAGATGCTATTTTCAAAGCCATCAATATGCCCATTAAGGAACAACAAGAACGAAATTCGCACTTGCAAAAAAGACTGAAACGCTATAATGTAGAAAAATGGGCGAACAGTTTTATGAATTCCCTTAAGGCCCAAAAAGAACGCGATGCAGAAAATGTCTCAAAACGCCTGACCGAACGCCGATTAGATTCTATATTGAAGGACTACTCTAAAGCAAAAAAAAGACTACTGTTCCTCGATTATGACGGTACACTTTCAAATTTTCATACAGACCCTCAAAAAGCAGGGCCAGATGAAGAACTCTACCAACTTTTAGATAAAATTAGCGCTCAGGAAAATACAGAGCTCTATTTGGTGAGTGGGCGAGACAAAGACACTTTCACTCAATGGTTTCTACCTAAGAAATACAATATGATCGTTGAACACGGGGTGTGGATCTCGCAAAATGGCAAAAAGTTCAGAATGCTCGAAAATGTCAAAAACAACTGGATGGATAAAATCAGACCCGTACTCGAATCTTTTGTTGACCGTACCCCTGGAAGTTTTATCGAAGAAAAAAACTATTCGCTCGCATGGCATTACCGAAAGACCGGTCCTGATTTCGGCAACCTTAGGGCTACCGAACTGAACACGGTACTGACCAGTTTGATCGCCAATGACGACCTTAGTGTTCTCAACGGAAACAAAGTCATGGAAATCAAAAGCAGCAATGTAAACAAAGGTCGAGCGACCGTTCGCGTTTTGGGCGAAAGTGAATACGATTTTGTATTTGCAATCGGTGATGATTGGACCGATGAATTTATGTTCGAAGAGCTTCCTGCCAACACCGTAACCGTTAAAGTAGGAAGGCATAAAACGGCTGCAAAATATTATGTTGAAAACACCCAAAAAGTGCGAGAGCTTTTAAGATTGTTCGTAAAAGCATAATGAACTCATCTTGAGTTCAAATTTAGACCAAACCACCTAAAATGAAAAAATTGCTGTTTTTAAGTTTGGTACAGTGTTCAATAGCGATTTACGCCCAATCGGGTACTGAAGTCTATCTTTTCGACCTAAAAATCAAAAATGACACGGTATCGTACAACTTAACAAATGTCTCGAACAACAAGGGCTATGACAATCAACCCTCTTTTTACGACGATCAAACGATTATTTTTTCGGCTACAAGAAACCAACAGACCGATATTGCCAAATACGATGTCGCGACAGGAAGTATTTCTTGGGTAACCGATACTTCTGTTGGAAGCGAATACTCTCCCCTTAAAATTCCGAATAAAAATGAAATTTCGAGCATTAGGTTAGACACCACTGGTCTACAACGACTGTATCGATATGACATATCAACAGGAAAATCAAAAGAACTACTGAAAGATTTAAAAGTTGGATACCACGTATGGTACAAGAAGAATATTTTGGTCTCAACGGTTTTGGTAGATGACCGGATGGATCTGATCGTCTCTAACCTAAAGGACAAAACCAACCATACGGCACAAAAAAATGTGGGTCGCTCATTGTATAAGATTCCCAATACGGAATTAATAAGTTATATCAGCAAAGAAAATGAAAATTGGCTTATCAAATCAATGAACCCAATTTCGGGTGAGATCAAAGAAATTGTAACCCTACCCAAAGAAACTGAAGATATGTGTTGGATGGCCGATGGCACTATCTTGGCTCCAAAAAACAATATCATTCTCAAATTCAATCCGAAAACAGATAAAAAATGGAAGGTTCTACACAGGTTCAAAGAAAAAGAGATTTATAAAATCAGCCGTATGGCCATTAGTCCGACGGGAAATCGAATGGTGATTGTTTCCGAAGACCCTCCAGCAATCGTTGTTCAAAAACAGGTCGATTCTTTTAATGAGGGAAACCTTGAAGCATTTATTTCTTGCTATTCGGAAGATGTATTGGTTCAAAATTTCCCCAACGATACTTCGTATATCGGCAAAATGAAAATGGAAAAGGGCTACCAGCGATTTATGGCCAATAACCCTGGGGCAAAAGTTGAAGTGGTAAAACGCATTGTTATCGGAAACAAGGTCATTGATGAAGAAATGGTCATGATTTCGGGTAAAACACATCAACAAGTTGCATTATACGAAATCGATAATGGCGCTATTATCAGCATGACCTTTATACATGACAAAAGGGTTTCGGTAAATCCTGAAGTTATCGTTCAAAAACAATTGGATGCATACAACGCACGAGATATCGAAGCTTTTTTAGATACTTATTCGAACAATGTAGTAGTTTGCAATTTCCCCAATAAAATGCAATTTAAAGGTATAGCGAAAATGCGCAGCAGCTATAGTGATTTTTTTAAATCTACCCCTGATTTAAACTGCATTATCAAAAACCGGATTATCATAGGCAACAAAGTAATTGATGAAGAGTACTTGACCGTAAACGGAGTTAATTTTAATGCTGTTGCCATTTATGAAGTAGAAAATGGTAAAATTGCAAAAGTAACTTTCTTAAAGTAGGTTTCTTATCGCCTGTCGCCAAGTAGTTGTTCAATTTTAAAAGGTTCACAAATAAAAGAATCAAGCAGATGAAAAGAATAAACAGTATTATCCTACTCTTTTTCGCAACAGTATTAACTGCACAAACGGACACTCGTTTGTACACTATTATTGATGCAGTTTCTTCAGAACGCATTCAAAAAGATGTGACTAAACTAGTAAGTTTTGGTACAAGGCACACCTTGAGCGATACTGTTTCTCAAACCCGAGGAATTGGGGCCGCCAGAAGGTGGATCAAAAGCGAATTCGAAAAAACCGCTGCTTCTTGTAACAGCTGTCTAAATGTTTTCTACCAAAAGAACCTGATAAAAAAAGGCGATAACGACCGGATCACCAAAGATGTATGGGTGGTCAATGTTGTGGCCGTTCAAAAAGGCGCAAAATACCCCAATCGCTATATTATTATGAGTGGCGATATTGATTCACGCATCAGCGACCCCAACAATTTCACTTCAGAATCACCGGGGGCCAATGACAATGCCAGTGGTATGGCAGGTACTCTAGAAGCCGCAAGAGTACTTTCAAAATACAAATTCGAAAACAGTATCATCTATGTTGGCCTGTCTGGTGAGGAACAAGGTTTGTACGGTGGCAAAGGCCTTGCGGAACATGCTAAAGAACAGGGATGGGAGATTATAGGAATAATGAACAACGACATGATCGGGAATATCACTGGTGTAGATGGAGTAATCAGTAATCGTGATTTTAGGATATTCTCTGAACCCGTACCACCTACAGAAACAGAAACAGAACGAAAAGCAAGACGATTTTATGGGGGTGAGGTCGATGGTATTTCTAGGCAATTGGCGCGTTATGTGCATAAAAACGTAAAGACCTATATGCCTGAAATGAACCCGATGTTAATCTACCGTTTGGATCGTTTTGGGCGTGGGGGGCATCACCGCCCATTTAACGATGCAGGCTTTGCAGGTATACGAATTATGGAAGCCCATGAAAATTATACTCAACAACATCAAGATATTCGCACCGAAAACGGCATTGACTATGGTGATGTGCTAGAGCATGTAAACTTTGATTACGCAAAGAAATTAACAGCCGTCAATGCAATCAACTTAGCATCTATCGCATGGGCACCACCTTCGCCAAAAGAAGTGAAAATTGGTGGAATCGTTGAACCATCTACAAAACTGAAATGGAGCAAGGTAGATGGCGCAACGGGCTACAAAATCTATTGGCGCGATACTACGTCACCCACTTGGGATCATAGCAGATATGTTGGTAATCTAAACGAATATACCCTCGATGGCATCGTTATTGATAATTTCTTCTTCGGAATTGCCGCTGTAGGAACAAATGGCCATGAAAGTTTGGTTGTTTTTCCGAACGGCATTTTTAGATAAAATCAAGATACCCCAAAAAATGAGAAAACTAATAACTATTTTTCTGTTGGCCGTACTTGGCAGCACCTATGGCCAAGATGTCTTCACAGAGCAAGATACCCTAAGGGGAAGCATTACTCCAGAACGTGCTTGGTGGGACCTTAATTATTACCATTTGAATATTGAGGTCAAACCAGATGAGAAATTCATTTCAGGAAGTAATACGATTCGTTATAAGGTCTTGGAGGAAAGCCAAACCCTGCAAGTAGATCTACAACCGCCCTTGAAAATCGATAAAATCACCCAAGATGGTAAAGTCCTGCAATTCGATACGAACGGAAATGCTCATTTCGTTTCATTGACCAAAACCCAAATAAAAGGAGCTTTTAATGAAATCATCGTCCATTATTCAGGTATGCCCAAAGAAGCGGCCAGAGCCCCTTGGGATGGCGGTTTCTCATGGAAAAAAGACAGCAACGGCAAACATTTTGTGGCAACCTCGTGCCAAGGTTTGGGTGCAAGCGTATGGTGGCCCAACAAAGATCATATGTACGATGAAGTCGATAGTATGGCCATTAGCGTAAAAGTGCCCAAGGGCTTGATGAACGTGTCAAACGGTCGTTTGAGAAAAGTGGATAAAAAAACAAATACCTATCATTGGTTTGTGTCCAACCCGATCAACAACTACGGAGTCAATGTAAATATCGGCGATTATGTACACTTTGGAGAAAAATACAAAGGCGAAAAGGGACCGCTCGATATGGATTACTATGTACTTCGGAAAAATCTACAAAAGGCGAAAAAGCATTTTAAGGATGCGCCAAAAATGATGAAAGCCTTTGAACATTGGTTTGGCCCATACCCCTTTTACGAAGATAGTTTCAAATTGGTACAGGTGCCGTATTTGGGCATGGAACACCAAAGTTCAGTTACGTATGGCAATCAGTTTAAAAAAGGATATTTAGGAAGGGATTTGTCAAGAACGGGCTGGGGGCTCAAATTCGATTTCATCATCGTACATGAAGCAGGGCACGAATGGTTTGCAAACAATATCACCTATAAAGATATTGCTGACATGTGGGTACATGAAGGTTTTACCTGTTATTCAGAAAGTCTGTTTTTAGATTATCATTACAGCACTAAAGCGGCGGAAGAATATGTGATCGGCTTACGACAGAATATCAAAAACGACAAACCTATCATAGGAACATACAACGTAAACCAAGAGGGCAGTAGTGATATGTACTATAAAGGTTCAAACATGCTACATACCCTTCGTCAATGGGTCAATAATGATGAAAAGTGGAGGCAAATATTACGTGGGCTCAATAAAGACTTTTACCACCAGACCGTGACCACAGCAGAAATTGAGGATTACCTCTGCAAACACACCGAAATAGATTTGATGGCTTTTTTCAATCAATACCTGCGAACAACCAAGATTCCAATGTTGGAGTACAAAATCAATGAAAATGTGATTAAATACCGCTATACAAATGTTGTTAAGGGTTTCAATATGCCAATTCGCGTATTTTTAGGAAATGAACAGAAATGGCTAATACCTGCATCTAAATGGAAAAATGAAGATTTGGGCAGTAAGCTTTCAATAATGGAAATAGATAAGAACTTTTATATTGAAAGCCAAGAGCTAAAGTAAAAGCTAGAACGAAAAGAAAGAGGTTAAAATCTCGGTCAAAATAAACTACCTCGGGGCAAGCCTACGAGACATTAAAATTTCAAAAAATAAATTCCAAATTTCAAAAAAGTATAGCGAGGCAAGCCTCGGGGGAGTAAAAAAATCCTCGGGGCAAGCCCACGAGGCATTTAATGGGAGATAGTTTTTGATTTGATGAAAACCATCCGTTTTCAAACTTTCCTCTAAAAATCGAGGCAAGCCTCGGGGAATTAAACCCTAAGAGATTAAACCCTAAGAGAATAAAAAATTTCTTGAAACCGACCTGCCTGCCGTAGGAAGGCTATCCCCAAGGCAAGCCATAGGGATACCAGCCTGCCGGCAGGCTGGTTTCGCCGGTTTCATCCCGATTATCATCGGGAACCGAAATTTTATATTTTGCCCCGCCCGGTCCCGACGCTTCGGGGGCGAAAAGGCAATTCCGACCTCCCCCAAGGGGAGGTGTAATCGGAAACCCTGCCTCCGGCAGGCCTGCCTGCCGGAGGCAGGCCCGAGGCAAAGCCGTCGAGGAATTATTTAGATTAAAGCAACATCAACTGGCCAAATACCCCAAAACATTCTTTTCGATCCGTTCTTGAATGTTCGATGTATCTCCTTTTATAAACGTTTCTCCCGTAATATTCTCGTAGAGCTCAATATACCGATCTGATACACTTTGTACGTATTCATCGCTCATTTTGGGTACTTCTTGCCCGTCTAGTCCTTGAAAATCATTCGATATTAACCATTGACGAACAAATTCTTTTGAAAGCTGTTTTTGGACCTCCCCCCTATTTTGTCTTTCTTGATAGCCTTCGGCATAAAAATAACGAGAAGAATCAGGCGTATGAATCTCATCGATCAATACGATTTTACCCTCCTTTGTTTTTCCGAATTCATATTTGGTGTCCACCAAAATCAATCCTCGTTCTGCTGCGATTTCAGTGCCTCTTTGAAATAATGCTTTTGTGTATTTTTCTAGAATGGCATAGTTTTCTTCAGAAACAAGCCCTCTCTTTAAAATATCCCCTTTAGAAATATCCTCATCATGATCGCCCTGTTCGGCTTTTGTTGCAGGGGTGATTATAGGGGCAGGAAATTTATCATTCTCCCGCATCCCATCAGGCATAGCAACCCCACATAAAAGGCGTTTTCCTGTTTTATACTTGCGAGCGGCATGGCCAGACATATAGCCCCGTATGACCATTTCAACCATAAAAGGTTCACATGCATGACCCACTGCCACATTGGGATCAGGAGTAGCCGTCAACCAATTGGGAACAATATCCTGGGTAGCCACCATCATTTTAGTGGCTATTTGGTTCAAAATCTGACCTTTATACGGAATTCCTTTTGGCATGACTACATCAAAAGCGGACAAACGATCCGTAGCGACCATAATCAAAACATCATTTTCGAGGGCATATACCTCTCTAACCTTACCTTTATAAATACTTTTTTGATTGGGAAAATTAAAATTGGTATCTGTAATGGTATTGCCCATGCCGATTAATTTTGGTGCTCAATGCTTTTATAGGCCGCAATGACATTTTTGACCAATTTATGACGAATGACATCCCTATCATCCAAATAAACAACCTCAATTCCCTCAACATCTTTAAGAATCAATATAGCTTCCTTCAGGCCCGAGGTAACTCGTCTCGGCAGATCGATCTGCCCTGGGTCACCGGTAATCAAGAACTTTGCATTTTTCCCCATACGGGTCAAAAACATTTTCATTTGTGCATGTGTGGTATTCTGGGCTTCATCCAATATTACAAAAGCATTGTCAAGTGTCCTTCCTCGCATAAATGCCATGGGGGCAATTTGAATGGTTCCGTTTTCAATATAATGGGTTAGTTTTTCAGCAGAGATCATATCGCGCAACGCATCATAAAGGGGCTGCATATAGGGATCCAGTTTTTCTTTTAGATCTCCGGGCAAAAAACCCAAATTCTCGCCCGCCTCTACCGCAGGTCTCGTTAAGATAATCTTTCTTACTTGCTTTTCTTTCAGCGCTTTAACAGCGAGAGCCACTCCTGTATAGGTTTTTCCCGTTCCTGCTGGGCCAATCGCAAAAACCATGTCGTTTTTTTTTGATGCCTCAACAAGCCTACGTTGGTTCAGGGTCTTTGCTTTTATTAATCGACCACTTACCCCGTGCACCAATGTTTCACTACTGACATCAATAGCTTCTTTATCATTGGCGCCACCCAACAGAAGCCTTTCAATTGCATTTTCATCAATGCCGTTGTATTTGACAAAGTGTGCTAGAAGCTTTTTAAAACGTACTTCGAACTCTTTCAAAAGCTTTTCGTCACCAAACACCTTAATTTTATTGCCCCGAGCGACGATTTTCAGTTTGGGGTAATGCTTCTTCAGTAAATGAATGTTCTCATTACCCTGCCCAAAAAACTCTCTTGGGCTGATATCAGTAAATTCTAGTATAAGTTCGTTCAAAAAATGAAGTGTTTGTATATAGCCCTAAATATAATTTTCCTTGGCTATTTTTTTTGATTAATTTTGTTATACAAATTTAGGCAATATTTCAGCTTGCATAAACAAAAACATATCAACATTGCTGCATGGCGATAATTACCCTCACAACTGATTTTGGACTCAAAGACCATTTTGTGGGTGCTATCAAAGGTGGTATTCTCAAAGAATTGGAAGATGCTAAAATTATTGATATTTCGCATGGTATTGGTCCGTTCAATATTCAAGAATGCGCTTATATATTAGAGAACGCCTATAAAAATTTTCCCAAGGGTACTATTCATATCGTTGGGGTAGATTCTGAGCCCACCAAAGAAAACCAACATATAGCGGTCTTGCTTGACGGACATTACTTTATAAGTGCCAATAACGGGGTGATCGGCTTGATAACTTCCGAAGTTAAACCAGAAAAGGTAGTGCAGGTCAATATTCCCAATCCCGAACACGGCTCTTTTCCCGTCTTGGATGTATTTGTTCAAGTAGCTTGCCACATTGCGAGAGGGGGTACTTTAGAGGTCGTAGGCAAATATTTCGACCAATTAAAAGACCTGACCGGCTTTTTGCCCAGTGTGACCGACAATGGCAACAAGATTATAGGTAGTGTCATTTATATTGACAATTATGGGAATGTAATCACCAACATTCAGAAAAATTTCTTTGACGCATACAGAAAAGGGCGTGATTTCGTTCTCAATGCCCGAACGACCAAGGTCAGCCAAATACACCATAAATACAGTGACATCATAAATTTTGACCTTGAAAAGGACAAACGCAAGGGAGCTGGGGATCTATTGGCATTGTTCAATTCATCTGGTTATATTGAACTGGCCATCTACAAGAGCAATCTGAATACGGTTGGGGGCGCCTCTACTTTATTAGGATTGAATTATCAAGATACGATAACAATAAGCTTTCTGTAATACCAAATAAACTTCAAAATAATAGACTAAATTCGTTTCTATCTCCTTTCTATTTCAGTATAAAATAAAACCGTAACTATGGCTATGCTTAAATTTTCTATTTCATATAAAGAAAATATAATTCAGATTTTTATCAATCATTTTAAAATTCAGTTTGGTATAGATGCTAGTGTTAAGTTAAGTCAAAACCTGCGCATAATCCAATGCATTTTTTGCGCCATGCCAGCGTTAAAAAATAGTTCCGTAGCTACGGCTATGCAACGATTTTTTGCCTCGACCTGACACAAAATCTGCGATTGCCATATGCGCCATTTCAACTTTAACTTAACACTAGTACGTATCGTCAAAATGACCTTCAAAAAAGAGCACATTGTTGATTTTAAAGAAATTTTCAATCGAAGCAAAGAGAATATCAGAGCTTTCGATGGATGTTCTTTTTTAGAACTATATCAAGATAAAACCAATAAAGCCATTTTCTTTACCTATAGTTATTGGGATGATGAAACCTTTTTAGAACGTTATCGGAATTCAGATTTTTTCAAAAGTGTATGGGCAAAGACCAAAGTTTTGTTTTCTAGCAAACCGGAAGCTTGGAGTGTTGACAAAATCGAAACCCTGCCAGCTGGCAGGCAGGCTTGAAATAAACATGAATTACCATTGGCGGCATGGTACTTATAAACATTCAGAAATGGGAAAGGGACAACTCCCCCTTTCAAACCCCTGAAAACAAGATTGTAAAAAACATGGTGATAGTTGCTTGATGGCGGTCTTTTCATTATATTTCTCAAAATACAAGATTCACATTTCACCTGTTTGAGCGTGTACAAATTCGGCATATGGGTGTTGATAAGTTTGTTTCGTTAAAAAGGACAATTAAAATATCTTTGTTTTAGAGCATTTTGACGATATTTGCCTAAATCGACCTAAAATAATTCAACATGAAATTTATTGTATCCAGCACCTATCTATTAAAACAATTACAGGTTTTGGGCGGTGTCATCAACAACAGCAACACCCTGCCTATATTGGATAATTTTTTGTTCGATTTAAAAAAGGACAAACTAACCGTTTCGGCCTCTGATCTAGAGACTACCATGAGTTCTGTTCTAAAGGTAGATTCAGACAACGAGGGGGTTATTGCCGTACCGGCGCGTTTATTATTGGAAACCTTAAAGACATTTCCTGAACAGCCCTTGACATTTGTGGTAGAAGACAATAGTACGGTAGAAATAAGTTCAAACCACGGTAAGTATGCTTTGGCGTATGCTGATGGAGCCGAGTTTCCAAAAGCAGTAGAGCTTGCCAACCCGAGTTCTACCACTATTATGGGAGATATTTTGGCAACCGCCATTAACAAGACCATTTTTGCGGCCGGTAATGATGATCTGAGACCGGTAATGAGCGGGGTGTTCTTTCAATTTTCTCCAGAGAACCTGACTTTTGTCGCTACAGATGCCCATAAGCTCGTAAAATATCAACGTGAAGATATATCGGCCTCTCAGGTGGCGGAATTTATAATGCCTAAAAAACCATTGAACCTTTTAAAGGGAATTTTAATTGGTAGCGAATCAGATGTAACCATCGAGTACAACGACAGCAATGCCAAGTTCAGTTTTGAAGATACCGAATTGATCTGTAGACTGATCGATGGCAAGTATCCTAATTATGAAGCGGTAATACCAAAAGAGAATCCGAATAAATTAACGATTTCTAGAAATCAGTTTCTGAGTTCTGTTCGTAGGGTTTCTATCTTCTCGAATAAGACGACCCATCAAATACGGTTGAAAATTGCGGGAGCCGAACTGAATATTTCAGCCGAAGATGTCGATTATAGCAATAAAGCAGAAGAACGGTTGACCTGTTCGTACAATGGCGACGATATGCAAATTGGTTTTAACTCACGTTTTCTGACCGAAATGTTGAACAACCTAACCGCAGAAGAAGTTTCGTTGGAAATGAGCCTACCCAATAGAGCCGGTATTCTAACCCCGACCGATGGTTTAGATGAGGGCGAACACGTTACCATGTTGGTAATGCCCGTGATGTTGAATAGCTAAACTCACAATAGAAGGGAAATAAAAAAATCCGTCTTGGCCAAAGCCTCGACGGTTTTTTTTGTATTTGAGTCAGTATTTATACGAACTTAATACTCAATGGGTAATTGGGCCGCTCACCATTGCTAGCACGTACGGCATTTACAATAGGGAATATAAAATATAGTACACCCAACACTAAAAAGCCCAGCAGGCCGAGGCCGAACAAAAGAATCAAGGGTATACAAATAAGCACGTACAAGAACATACTGATTCTGAAATTGATGATGGATCTTCCGTTCTCATCCATATCCACTACCTTGTCTTTTTGTGTAAGCCATATAACCAAGGGTACTATGAATCCTCCTATTCCCGTTACGAAATCCAGCAATTGACTTAAATGGGTCGCTGCTAATAATGTTCTGTTTTCTGTTTGCATGATGTAGTGCTTTAATGATTGATGTACGTATATGACGTACAACACCAACAATTGTTACAAACAAAATCGGTTTCTTATTGTTTTTGCTGAAGTTTGGCGAGTTTTTCCTTGCTCTTGATGATACGTGCTTTTAGCTTCTCTATCTTTTCGTTCATCTTCATTTCATCGGCCGGTGATAGTTTTCCCTTGCTTTTGTTTTTGACCAATTTTCGTTGAAGCTTCTCTACTTTCTTACCGTCTTTAGAAATCGATTTTTTCTTAGAGGCGATTGCCTTAACCAATTTCTCTTGTTTTTTTATTTTCTTCTCTGTCTTTTTTTGGGATTTTTCTGCTTTTTTCTCTGCCTTTTCAGCTTTTTTGGCCTTTTTCTCAGCCTCTTCTACCTTTTTCAAAGCTTCCTGCGTTTCTTTCGTTTCGGCAGCTTCGTGCTCAACTGCAACAGCGGTCTCTTGCCCTACCACCGCAGTTGAGTCTTTAACTTGCTGGGGCTCTTGAGCTAGAGCATTGGTATAGCCTAAAAATAAAATTGCTGACAACGAGATAACAAAATTCTTAATCATAGTATTTGATTTTAGTTAATGGAGCGTAAAGATAATAAAGATTTCAGTGTTCATACCAGACTGACAAGCCAATAGAAGTACTATCGACTACATTCTTTTTGTCTATTTTTGCCGATAAATTAGCTCTATGATGCCAACTGACACTATAATCGCTTTAGCAACACCATCAGGTGCGGGAGCCATTGGCGTGATTCGAATATCAGGAAACAAGGCCATCACCCTAGCTGCTTCTTGTTTTAAATCTATTCACGAAAAAGAGCTGGCCAAGCAAAAAAGCCATACCATTTTATTGGGGCATATTGTAGAAGGAGAAAAAATCTATGATGAGGTCTTGATCTCTATTTTTAAAAATCCGCATTCGTATACGGGAGAGGATGTCGTGGAAATATCCTGTCATGGTTCCTCCTATATTCAACAACAGATCATTCAATTGTTTCTTAGAAATGGCTGTCGAACGGCAAATGCAGGGGAATTTACCCTTCGTGCATTTTTAAATGGAAAATTGGATCTGAGCCAAGCCGAAGCGGTGGCAGACCTTATCGCCAGTGACAATGAAGCAAGCCATCAGATTGCCATGCAGCAAATGCGCGGTGGCTTTAGCAGCGAGATTAAAAAACTACGTGATGAGTTGCTGAACTTTGCCTCACTTATTGAACTCGAACTAGATTTTTCTGAAGAGGATGTTGAATTTGCCGATAGAACACAATTTGAAGATTTATTGAACCGTATTCAAAATGTTCTAAAGAGATTGATCGACTCCTTTGCTGTTGGCAATGTTATCAAAAACGGAATTCCAATAGCTATCGTGGGCGAGCCCAATACGGGAAAATCAACATTGCTGAACGCACTTTTAAATGAGGAGAGGGCCATCGTTTCAGAAATTGCAGGAACTACTAGAGATACCATAGAAGATGAAATCTCAATAGGAGGCTTCGGGTTTCGGTTTATTGATACTGCGGGTATACGGAATACAGGTGACACCATTGAAAAAATGGGCATACAAAAGACCTTTGAAAAAATTGAACAAGCACAGGTGGTACTCTATATGGTCGATGGCCCATCGCTCGTTCAGAACAAAGCCCCCTCTGCCCTGCGGGCATCTCCCCCACAGGGGGGAGAGTTATTGGAGATTCTTTTGGAAATTGGGAAAATCAGGGATAAACATCCACAAAAACCACTGATTATCATTGCCAATAAAATAGACCGACTGGGGGACAAGGAAATTTCTAGTTTAAAATCCCTAATTCCGAATGCTCTTTTGCTCTCGGCCAAAACAAGAGAAGGGGTCGAAGAACTCAAAAATCAATTACTAGGTTTCGTAAATACCGGTGCACTTACCAATAACGAAACCATCGTAACCAATACACGACACTACAATGCCCTTTTAAAAGCTTTGGAAGAAGTGAACAAAGTAAAATCAGGAATGGAAGATGAGATTTCAGGAGATTTGCTATCGATCGATATTCGTCAGGCCCTTTACCATTTTGGTGAGATTACCGGTGAGATTACCTCTGATGATCTATTGGGGAATATTTTTGCTAACTTTTGTATCGGGAAGTGAATTCAACCACAGGGAGTAACAGAATCTCATTAATGAGATGCCAATTCTCATGATTTGCTCTATTCTTCAAAATACATCATTAACCCGCATTATTCACTGTATAAAGAAATCTAAATAGGAAGATTACTTATAAAATACCTAATATTCATTCCCAACCCTGTACTCTCTATTTTAGAGTAGCACTGTTGTTCTTTGTGCCACCTTTTGGCTTGGTAAGAAAAACTTATAAAATGTTGATGTTTTTCTCTTTGGCTCAAATAAAGATGCTTTACCGCCTTTTCTACTCTAGCAACCTTTCTTTTCAACACACTATTACTGGCTTGTCCTGTTACAAATAGTAAATTATAATCATCTGCCAATTGATAAAATGGAGCACAACTAAAACCACTATCGGTTCTGATTATGATTTTCATATTTGGGTATGATTGACGTATTTTGATTACAATTCGTTTCAAAATACTCACATACCATTTGTTTGAACGACTGTTTCCTGGGCGAAGCACAGGGAGAATTATCTGACCTGTTTGACCATAATAACCATTGAACATCGATCCCGAAATTTCGGGATTGATTGCCACGCGTGGGGTCATCTGTTGCACCAACATCGATAACAATACGTTTTCGACCACATAAAGTCGATACGTAATGATCTACCCATGCATTACAAAACTCAAAAATAGAATGTTTGTTCAAACTGTTTTCAAACCTTGACATGGTGGGTTGAGAGGCTAGATCTCCTTGAAGAACATCCTTTAAATAAAGGGTCGTGCTGTAAATGGGTAACATCATTGGCGTCTTGGCAACCCAACATCATCATAAATACTCGCTGCTTGAGTTGTGCCTCTCGACTGTATGTGATAAACCTAGGGTTGCGCAAGTCTGGTAAATGCTTGCCGAACTTCTTTATCAAC
>UOEL01000124.1_pt1 | contig 47335 bp, 51 predicted proteins | sample 1989351 | NCBI WGS metagenome assembly UOEL01 (sample SAMEA4712195, study PRJEB27164) | hydrothermal vent metagenome | biome: marine basaltic hydrothermal vent biome; feature: marine hydrothermal vent; material: mineral | place: Pacific Ocean | collected 2011-06-14/2011-07-23 | depth 1719 m
CTAGGAAGCATTTTTTCGTAAACTTATTTTTAGGAATTCGCTTTTAGACATACCTATAAATGTATTCTCAGACTAAGTACAAATATGCAAACTTATTTTAGGACGGGACACTTTCAATTTCAAAAAAATCATGGGTCTGCGCAACGGTTACTATTTTTATGCAGTGTTTATCTTGATGCATAATTTGTGCCTGCTCCAATTCCAAATTTTTCAATTAAATTTTGATTTACTAAATTGGATAGTATTCTTTTTACCGTTGGGTTAGGAATATTTAGTCTTTTTGCTATTTCTCCAGATTTACTACCAGCATTATTTTCGATGTATACAAGGATTGATTTCTCTTTTGGCGAAAGCCTTGTTTGAATTCCTTTCGTTTCCAATTTCTTCATTAATTGACCTTGAATGTTCCGTAAGGCGTTAAAAAAGAAATTAATCCATTCTGTTACATTTTCATTTGGTCTTTCTGCTTGGCATTTTCGTAGTACCAAATAATAGTCATTTTTTTGACTTTCAATTTCGTGTTCTAAACTTACATATTGAATCCAATTATATCCATTTTTCAACAACAATAGCGTTGCGAGTAATCTGCTTAATCGTCCGTTTCCATCTTGAAAAGGATGAATACTAACAAATTCATAAGAAAATATTGCTGATTTAACTAATGGGTGTGTTTCGTTATCGTTATTATACCACTCAATTAATGCTCTCATTGCATCTTCAGTTTCATAACCAGCATTTGTTGTTTGGAATATTATTTGTTTTGTGCCGTCTGGTAAAGTCGCTTCCACAGCATTTGAGTGTTGTTTGTAACTTCCTTTATGCCATTTATCCTTTTCACTATATTTTAAAAGTATCTTATGAAGATTTTTTAAACTATTTTCTGTTATATCGATCTCTTGGTGATTTTCAGAGATTAAATCCAATACTTCAAAATAACCTATAACTTCCTGAGCATCTTTATCTTCAATTTTTGTTATGCTGATTTCATTAAGTAGCACTCTTACTTCTTCATTACTCATTTTAGAGCCTTCAATTCTCGTTGATGCACCAACACTTCGAACCGTCGCTATATTTTTTAATTGCTTTAGGCTTTGCTTTTCTTTTTTTTCGATAGAAGACCAAGCAGCATCAAACCTATCTATTTTACTAACGATCCTTAATAAATTCCAATCTAAATTTAGTATAAAATTGTACACATTATTTTCCATAATGCAAATATAGCTATTTTATAAAAATGATACGATATGATACGAAAATATACGATTATGGTACGATTTTCGTTTTTTATACTGAATAACTTTTGGTTATGGTAAGAAGGTATGGTCAATCAGCTCAGACCTTTCCTCTAAGTATTCAGCCAACAGCTTTTGCATTTTAATTTCTAAAAACTAAACCCGAAAGGTTTGGTAGACCTCATAAAATATAACCAAACTTTCGATTTAGCACTAAAACCCGCATTACTTATAGGTTCTGCTGTAGCATGTTTTCATTTACAGTAAAAGCTAATTAATTTTTTATTCAATTCCATAACCACTAAAGAATCGGCAGGCTCCCATCGTCCAACTAAGTGATAATCTCTATTCGTACAGTTGTTTGCATTTGGCATTTTACCTTCGAGAATCCAACTTGTTCCATCAAGTCCAGTTTTTTCATCATTAACCTTCATACTCCAAAAATTCAGTTTTTCCGTTAACTCTTTAAACTCGTTCCATTTTTTTTCAGATAACTCTTTTTCATAGTCAGAAGTCAGCATACTATATTCTGGCTCTATCTGTTCACCTCCGAATTCTTTGAAGGCTATCTTATACGAATCGGTGTCTTCAAATATTCGATACATTTTTAAAGAGGCCCACATAGCATCATATATCAATAACCTGTAGCTTTCAGTCTTTTCCTCCTTAAGTGAAGGTTCTTTTATTTTTCCCAAATATTCATTCCACCATTTTTGAGAAGAAAAACCTGTCTGAATTTTGATAATTATACTATCATTCGTTTTAATGATTGATTCATCAATTCCACAATCCATCTTAAGTCGACAACTTGCAATTAGAATTAAAAATGATAAAATGGTAATTAATCTAGGCATTCTTTGAATGTGCTACTTCTATTTATATCAACACAAACATAGCTATTTATCTTTGATAGTTCCATGATAAATCATGTTCGAGGCTTTTAATTAAGACTTTTGGAGCCTTGCTACTCAACACCCGCATGCCGCTCACGAGCCAAAAGCGTATTTTTAAGCAACATAGCAATGGTCATTGGTCCCACACCACCCGGTACAGGCGTAATAAAAGAAGCCTTTTTACTGACGCTCTCAAAATCAACATCACCTGTGATATAATAGCCTCTTTTTTTACTGTCATCAAGTACTCGGGTAATGCCCACATCAATTACCACCACACCTTCTTTGACCATATCGGCTTTTAGAAAATTAGGTACGCCCAGAGCCGAAATAACGATATCGGCCTGCGAGATGATCTCAGCGATATTCTTGGTATGGCTATGGGCAAGGGTTACGGTAGAATTGCCCGGCCAGCCTTTTTGGCTCATCAAAATACTCATTGGGCGACCTACAATATGACTTCTACCGATGACCACGGTATGTTTACCCTTGGTCTCTACCTTATAGCGTTTTAACAGTTCTAAAATACCAAAGGGAGTGGCAGGTATAAAGGTGCTCATATCCAACGCCATTTTACCGAAATTGGTGGGATGAAAGCCGTCTACATCTTTATTGGGGTCAACGGCCATCAGTACTTTTTGGGTGTCTATTTGCTTAGGTAAGGGAAGCTGTACAATAAAACCGTCGATATTGGGATCGGTATTCAGTTCTTCGATCTTGTTTAAAAGTTTTTCCTCTGTAGTGCTATCGGGCAATTGCACCAAGGTAGACTCGAAACCCACTCGCTCACAGGATCGTACCTTACTGCCCACATAGGTAAGACTCGCACCGTCATTACCCACAAGTACGGCTGCAAGATGAGGCACTTTCTCGCCCCGCTCTTTCATTCTCGTAACCTCTGCAGTGATTTCTTCCTTTATTTCGTTTGATACCTTTTTACCGTCTAAGATTTCCATACACCCCTATTAATGTTCTCGTTTATTAGTGCCAATCAGGAGTAAAAAGCTTTAAGGCCTCCACTTTAGTCTTTAGTGATTTACTTCATTCCTTTCATGCCGCCCATCATCTGCATCATTCGTTTCCCCCCACTGCCTTGCATCATTTTCATCATCTTGCTCATTTGATCGAATTGCTTTAGCAATTGGTTGATTTCCTTTACATCACGACCGCTACCTTTTGCAATGCGTTTTTTACGACTCGCATTTAATTTAGCGGGAGTGGATCGCTCATCAGGGGTCATTGAATGTATGATGGCCTCTATGTACTTGAAGGCATCATCATCGATATCCATACCTTTTAAGGCTTTTCCTGCACCGGGAATCATACCCATAAGGTCTTTTATGCTTCCCATTTTTTTTATCTGCTGTATTTGAGAGAGAAAATCGTCAAAACCAAACTTGTTCTTGGCGATCTTCTTTTGAATTTTTCGTGCTTCCTCTTCATCGAATTGGTCCTGTGCCCTTTCCACCAAAGAAATCACATCGCCCATACCCAAAATTCGATCGGCCATTCGCGAAGGATGAAAAACATCAATGGCCTCCATCTTCTCACCTGTACCGATAAACTTTATGGGCTTGTCTACGACCGACTTGATCGATATGGCCGCCCCGCCACGAGTATCCCCATCTAACTTCGTGAGAACAACGCCGTCAAAATTCAATATATCGTTAAAGGCCTTTGCCGTATTCACCGCATCTTGACCGGTCATCGAATCGACTACGAAAAGGGTCTCTTGCGGCTGTATCGCCTTGTGAATGTTCGAAATCTCGTTCATCATCTTTTCATCGACGGCCAAACGGCCAGCGGTATCGACGATGACCACATTAAAACCATTTGCCTTGGCATAGGCAATACCAGCTGTAGAAATGGCCACGGGATCGTTATTATCTCGATCTGAATAGACCTCAACCCCGATCTGCTCGCCCACAACCTGTAACTGATCGATCGCCGCAGGGCGATAAACATCACAGGCGACCAGCAATGGTTTCTTGCTCTTTTTCGTTTTTAGAAAATTTGCCAATTTTCCCGAAAAAGTGGTCTTACCAGAACCTTGAAGCCCTGACATCAAAATCACCGACGGATTGCCCGAAAGATCGATGCCTTCGCTATCACCACCCATCAACTGAGTGAGTTCGTCTTTTACGATCTTGACCATCAATTGGCCCGGTTGCAAAGTGGTCAGTACATTCTGGCCCAAAGCCTTTTCACGTACCCTATTGGTAAACTCTTTGGCAATCTTAAAATTGACATCGGCATCTAACAAAGCCCGACGCACTTCTTTGGTGGTCTCGGCAACGTTGATCTCGGTAATCTGCCCGTGCCCTTTGAGAACATGAAGGGCCTTATCTAATTTTTCACTTAAATTATCGAACATCGGCTTGCTTTCTTTTGAAGAAAAGCAAATTTAATGATTACTGGGGGAATGAAAGAGGTATGACCCCAAAAATTTCCCATACCCTAAGCGCTTATTAAAAACGTTAGCTATACTTCTGCCAAAAATCACATACCTTTAAAAAGAACATTAGATTTCACACTTTGGTGGAAAGTAGGGAAACAAAAAAGTGCCCATCGTGAGATGGGCGCTCTTTCAAAATGTGGGGCAAAAAAGGTATAAAAAATCTTTTGTCCTAAAGCATTTTATGCCCTATTCGCATTCCTTCTCAAGCACAAGGTAATCATCACCTCTTTTTAATTTAAATCTTCTGGCGCTGCATTCAACGACCTCCCATTCACCAACATAGTTCGCCAAGGTCGTGCTCAGGCCACTGAACGTTAGGGTCGTACCGGATATCGCCCAGCTTCCTTCATCTACAGCCATGTTCGGGCCGTTTACATGGATGTCCATATTTGAAAAATCAATGGTCAGGTCGTCAAGAAAGCTACTTTCCCCATTTGAAGCTTCCCATTTGCAGGTTTTCAGTGTTTCTTTGATAAAATTCTCACTGCATTCTTGAACTTCATAACCACAAGCGCTTTTCATAATGATCTTGTTTCCGTCACCGGCATGTAATTTTATTCTCTCGCCATCTATATCATATACAAACCACTCCAAGGTGAAATCGACCAAGGTTTCAAACTCCAACTTCAACAGCACCCTATAATCTGAAACCCGAGTGCTCCATTCCCCATTCAGTACATTTCCTGCTCTATCACGGGCCACAACACTGCCATCTTCATCAAAGTTCAACAAATAATCAGCATACTGCTCTGAATTATCCTGATCATTTCTCTTTATTTCTTTTACCAACCAAGGGCATTCTACCAAAAGGTTGTCTAAACGTTCTTTATTGAAATCGTCATCGTTATAATCGTTGTCATCATCTTCATCACAAGCCTCTTTCGCTCGTTCGATAGCCTGGGCCAATTCACTATTGCTATTTACGGTTACTTTAGTACCATCGTACATTTCAAAAACAACCGGAAAATCGATACCTATAATATCGGTTTCGCTCAAACCAGCGAAAAAACGTCTCAATTCCTTATCGCTATCAACCGTTACAGAACCTGTTTCTTGTAAGTTCGGATTATACGTAAAAAGTGTTACCGGGTATACAACATCAATACATTCAATATCATCATCACCACCACCTTCGATACATTGTTCAGAAATTTCCCTTAAATCTTCCACACCATTAATCGTAATTTCAGAATAATCTGCCATGGTAATGGTTATTGGAAAAAGAATATCCAAGATATCATCATCATTTTCCAAAGCGTCAAAGATTTTTTCAATCAGCTCTAGATCCTGCTCAGAGTTGATCGTGATTTCCAATCCGTTTACCTCTACGGTATACGGAAAACGAATATCAAAACAACTCGAACCATCAACAATATTGTCAAAAGAACCGTCATTTGAAACGGTGCGTTCGATTAACTTCGCTGTAGCGGAATTAGCTACAAGGGTCTGTTCATCATCCAATTGCACATCAACTGGAGACTCTTTCTGACAAGAGGTAAAACTCAGGGCAACCACAAGTAGGCTTGCATACATTGCCGATTTAAAAAAAATTTTCATAGTGATTTGGATTTTATTTGTTAATTCGATTATAAAACAATTCATATTAAAAACACCCTACCCCGATTTTTAAAATTTTTCTAAATACCTTTGAAAAAAACCAACTGTTTGGAAACCAAAAATATTGATAACGTTTGTGAGGATCAGGTCTTTAGCACCATATTCAAAGATAATTCTAAAACGATATTTAATTACATTTATTATAAATTCGGCAATGAAGAAAAGGCGCATGACGCTGTTCAAGAGGCTTTTACAAAACTTTGGGAGAACTGTTTGAAGGTTTCACCCCAAAAAGCCAAGTCTTATGTCTATACCGTTGCCAATAACGTATACCTGAATGTCATAAAGGCAGGTAAAGTACGTCTAAAATATGCCGACAAGACCTTGAAGACCGTAAACGAGTCACCTGAATTTTTGTTGGAGGAAAAGGAGTTCAAAGCCAAACTCGACAAGGCTCTTGACGATTTACCCAAAAACCAACGCACGGCTTTTTTATTAAACCGGATCGATGGAAAAAAATATAGAGAAATCGCTGAAATGGAAGGTGTAAGCGTAAAAGCCATCGAAAAAAGGATGCACTTGGCACTGAAAACACTTAGGGAACAAATCGATGGAATTTGATAATAAGCTAAAATAATCAAGAAAAAACGCAGAGTCGAACAACAATAACCCAATAATCAATAACTTAGTAACCGATTTCAGGTAGGGTTTTTGCCCAAAAGATTGTTATTGTAGTGTAATCTTAGAAATCATGCAAGAAAATTACTTGGCAAAATGGCTGAACAACGACCTCTCCGAGGCGGAGCTTGTTGAGTTTAAAAAGTCCGACGAGTATGCTTCCTATCAGCGAATCACCGATGTTTCAAGCACTTTGAAAGCACCTGATTTTGATGTTGAGGCCGCTCTTATGGCCGTAAATAACAAACGTACATTGCAAGATTCGAAAGTGGTGCAATTGCATCCGTTCAAGAAATTTCTGCGCATAGCGGCTGCTGTAGCCGTTCTTATGATCGGTTCTTATTTTTACGTGAATTCTTTAGATGAGAATATTGCTACCCAATATGAAGAAAGTAAACAAATCACATTGCCCGACAACTCTGAAGTTGTGCTCAATGCCGATTCAAGAATAACCTATAGTGAACGAAAATGGGATGCCAATCGAAATATCACCTTGAACGGCGAGGCCTTTTTCAAAGTGGCCAAAGGAAAACGTTTTACCGTAGCTACAGAAACCGGTACGGTCACGGTACTTGGCACACAATTTAACGTCGAAAACAGAAAAGGTTTCTTTGAGGTTACTTGTTTCGAGGGGCTGGTCAGTGTTTCCTATAATGGAAAAGAAACAAAACTGCCCGCCGGAAACTCTTTTATCGCCGTCAACGGTAAAATCGTCACTGCCAAAACACCGAATATGACCCAACCTTCATGGCTGAACGATGAAAGTTCGTTCAAGAGCATACCCCTAAAATATGTTCTTGATGAGTTTCAAAGACAGCACAATATTCTTGTTGAAACCAATAATATAGATACCGATCAATTGTTTACAGGTACTTTTAGCAATACCAATGCCGATCTTGCCTTAAAGAGTATTAGTATGCCTTCGAAAATAAAGTTTAAATTTGAGGGCAATAAAGTGCTCTTTTATGGCGATAACGCAAAGTAAACTACCTCGGGGCAAGCCCAGGCATTCGACGGAACTGAATGAAAACAGAACGATACAAGCATCGGAGCATTTCAAATCTCACTTAGTGAGTAAACGTTTTGGTCTCCTCTTCAGTTTGGCATTGCTTTTTCTTCTGAAGACCGGCTATGCACAAGAAAATACCTCTGACAACACACCTCTTGTAGGTTTTATTCAAAGTCTTGAAGACCGTTTCTCAATAAAATTTTCTTATGTAGATACTGATATTCGTGATATAGAAATCAGAGTTCCAAAAACCGATGTTCTAGAAGAAATTCTCACTAGCATCAAAGTTCAGACACAACTGCGAATTCAGAAACTAAACAATCGTTACTATACCTTTATCAAAAAGACCACCATTGATATATGTGGTACCGTATTGGATAATTTTGAACAAAATACGGTTACCGGTGCTACCATTGAGATCTTAGGAAGCGAAGTAGCTGTAATTACCGATTTTGACGGTAACTTCGCTCTTAGCAATGTGCCCCGTAATGCCATTCTTCAAATCAGACACCAAGGGTTCAAAACCCTTTTTATAAACGTTGAAAAACTGGTGAATACCGATCCATGCGCAACACTGCTATTGGGTCAGTTCTACCAACAGCTCGAAGAGGTTGTGGTTTACGAATTCTTGACCAAAGGCCTGACCAAGAAATTTGATGCAAGTATAGAAATGAACACAGAAGCCTTCGCTATTTTGCCCGGTTTGATAGAACCTGATGTGCTACAAACGATTCAAGTGCTACCCGGTATCAAAAGTATTGACGAAACGGTTTCCGATATCAATATTAGAGGTGGTGGTAACGATCAAAATCTTATTTTATGGGATGGAATAAAAATGTACCAATCTGGGCATTTTTTCGGATTGATTTCGGCCTTCAACCCCTATTTGACTGATAAGGTGACCGTAATAAAAAACGGAAGTAGTGCCCAATACGGTGATGGTGTCAGTGGTATAATCGATATGCGCACCAAAAATAAAATCACCGATTCGTACTACGGCGGTGCAGGATTCAATTTAATTAGCGGGGATCTGTACGCACAACTACCCTTGAACGATAAACTGGCCCTTCAATTTTCAGGTAGACGTTCGCTTACCGATTTTTTTGACACCCCTACCTTCAATAGCTTTTTTAATAGGGTTTTTCTTGACGAACAGGTGGTAGGTAACAGCAACCAAACGGCTAACATCGAACGTGATGACTCGTTTTACTTTTATGATTTTACCGCAAAACTATTGTACGATATCAACCCTCGGCATAAATTTCGATTGAGTTTCATCAACATCAATAACTTGTTGGATTACAAAGAACGTACCTTGGATACCGGTGAAGAAACAAAAAGCGACCTTGACCAAACCAATCTTTCCTTTGGTGGAAGCCTCAAAAGCAAATGGAACAATCGCTTCTCTACCTTTCTCAACGTGTACCATACCCGTTACAACCTAGATGCCCGAAATACATCAGCCAACATACAACAGCTATTATTTCAGAACAACAAAGTGATTGAGCAAGGTGTCAGGCTCAACACCCAATATCAATTGAAAGAAAATCTCAACTGGTTGAACGGCTACCAATTGACCGAAACCAGCATCACCAATGAAACCAATGTCACCCAGCCGCCTTTCGCTAGTAACGTAACCGATATCATCAAGACACATGCGTTTTTCACCGAGCTGGGCTATGAATCCATCGATCAAAGATTTCATGCTAAAGGAGGCCTTCGTATGAACTATTATGACAACCCTGATACTTTCAATGAATTCATAGTCGAACCTAGATTAAATATCAACTATGCTATTACGAAAGAGTTGAAAGCCATTCTTCTTGGTGAATATAAAAGTCAGGCCACCAATCAGGTCGTCGATCTTGAACAGAACTTTTTAGGAATCGAAAAACGTAGGTGGATCATTTCGGATGGTGAAAGCCTACCGGTAACCAAAAGTAAACAGATCTCGTTCGGACTCAATTACGACCAGAAAAACCTGTATATCGGCCTTGAAGGTTTTTTTAAACAGGTAAATGGTATCAGCACAGCCACCCAAGGTTTTCAAAACCAAAACCAGTTCAATGGTGAGCTCGGCAAATACGAGGTCAAGGGCATTGAGTTCTTGATCAACAAAAAAACATCGGATTATAGTATATGGGCAGGCTACACCTACAATATCAACAATTATACGTTTATCGATATCGTGCCCCCCAACTTTCCGAATAATTTTGATATTCGACATACGGCCACCCTTGCGGGCACCTATACTTTCGACAGATTGAAAATAGGCATAGGGTTGAACTATCGAACCGGAAAACCCTTTACCGCGCCCTTGGGCGACAACCCAATTGATACCTCATTTTTTCCCGCCCGAATAAACTATGAAGAACCCAACGGCAATCGGCTTGGCGAATACCTGAGAGCCGATGCCTCGGCAATCTATTATTTTGATTTGAATTCTAAAATAAAAACTTCAATAGGCGCATCGGTCTTGAACTTTACCGATAGAGCCAACGTCTTGAATATGTACTATAGAATAAATGAAGACAATGAAATAGAGACCATTGAAAATATATCGTTGGGCATCACACCCAACCTAAGTTTTAGAATGAAGTTCTAAGTAGTTATTACATTCGTTCAGGCACATCAATACCCAACAGCCTGAAACCTGATTTAATCACCTCGCCCACCTTTTTTGAAAGCTGTACCCGAAGTACTTTTCGGTGCTGATCGGTCTCACCCAAAATAGATACATTTTGATAGAACGAATTGAATTCCTTTACAAGATCATAAACATAATTGGCCATCAATGCCGGACTATAATTTTCGGCAGCCAGTTGAACGGTTTCTGGAAAAAGCTGTAGTTGTTTTATGAGTTCTTTTTCTTTGGGGTGTAGTCCTTCGACTGCGCTCAGGATGACACCTTCGACTGCGCTCAAGGTAACATTTTTTGCCCTGCCTGCCGAATGATCGGGTGTACTAAAAGCGATACTTACACTGGTATCAAAATCGGCCTTTCGCAATATTGATTGTATACGAGCATACGTATATTGAATAAAAGGCCCAGTATTGCCCTGAAAATCAACAGACTCCTCAGGGTTAAAGAGAATTTTCTTTTTTGGATCTACTTTTAGAATATAATATTTGAGAGCCCCAAGGCCAACCATTTTATACAATGCTTCTTTCTCGGCCTGGGAATATTCTTCGAGCTTGCCCAACTCCTCTGATATGGTTGCCGCGGTTTGGGTCATATCATCCATAAGGTCATCGGCATCGACTACGGTGCCCTCTCTACTTTTCATTTTTCCGCTGGGCAGGTCTACCATACCATAACTCAAATGATACAAATGTTCAGACCATGAAAAACCAAGCTTTTTTAGAATCAAGAACAGCACTTTAAAATGATAATCTTGCTCATTGCCCACGGTATAGACCATACCATTTATATCAGAATGATCTTTCACCCGCTGAATAGCGGTGCCAATATCTTGAGTCATATAAACAGCCGTACCGTCTGAACGAAGAACTATTTTTTCATCGAGCCCTTCATCGGTCAGGTCGATCCAAACACTGCCATCTTCTTTCTTGTAAAAAACCCCTTTTTTGATTCCATCGGCGACTACATCTTTTCCAAGCAAATAGGTGTCGCTCTCATAGTATAACTTGTCAAAATCAACTCCTAGATTTTTATAGGTCACTTCAAAGCCATCGTAGACCCATTGGTTCATTTTTTTCCAAAGGGTTACTACCTCTGTATCACCGGCTTCCCATTTTCTGAGCATTTCTTGTGCTTCTTGTAAAATTGGAGCTTTATTTTTTGCTTCTTTTTGATCTGCTCCCTCGGCAACCATTTTGGCTACTTCGGCCTTATAGGCCTTATCAAAGGCCACATAATAATTGCCCACGAGCTTATCGCCTTTCAATTTTGTGCTTTCAGGGGTTTCATCATTACCAAAACGCAGCCAGGCCAACATGCTCTTACAGATGTGAATGCCCCGATCATTGATAATCTGGGTTTTATATACTTTCTTGCCTGAAGCCTTCAATATTTCAGAAACCGAATATCCTAAGAGATTATTTCGAATATGGCCCAAATGCAAAGGTTTATTGGTGTTGGGGGAAGAATATTCGACCATCACAGCATCTGTTTCGCTTTCGTTTACAAAGCCGTAATCGGGATTGTCTTTTATCCCATTAAAAAAATCGAGGTAGAAAGCATCACTGATGACGAGGTTCAAAAATCCCTTTACCACATTAAAACCGGAAACCTCATCAACTTGTTCTTTTAAATAAGCACCGATCTGCTCCCCTATTTGCACAGGGTTCCCTTTTACAAACCGCTGCATTGGAAAAACCACTACGGTAACATCGCCCTCAAAATCTTTTCGGGTAGGTTGAAACTCTACAGCGGGCAATTCCACAGAAAACATAGAAGAAATAGCTTCTTTGACCTTGGCTTCCAAAACATTTTGAATATTCATGTATGCATCTCGTATCAGGCTGCAAAACTAAGCATTTTGATATTTGTTTGGCATAAAACCAATGGTTTTGGTTAACTTTATATAAAGTGATGAAGAAAGTGAACATCGAAGAGTACAGAAACCATTGTTTATCGAAAAAGGGGGTGACCGAATCAATTCCCTTTCCTAAACTGCCCAATGTTCTGGTCTTCAAGGTAAAAGGTAAAATGTTTACGGCCACCGATATAAACACCTTTGCAAGTTTCAGCGTAAAATGCAAGCCTGATACTATTGAAGAACTTAGGGCTGAGCATAATGCCATGAGAGAACCTTCGTATTTTAGCAAAAAGCATTGGAGCAATGTAATAGTAGATGGGTCTATTAGTGATGAACTGCTCTTCAGTTGGCTCGATACGTCGTACAATCTGGTGGTGGCAAAACTCACCAAGACGGTGCGATTAGAACTTAATAACGAAACGGGCCTTTAAAAGAAAATCATTGAAAAAAATCGTTAAACTTCTATTGCTGTTCATGAGTTCGGCATGTGTTTTACAAGCGCAGGAAAAAGGCCAAAACATTCACGAATATGGTTTTCAGATCAACGAATCGGGTATTCCGAAATCGGCACCATACGGTTATGAATCTATCGTGAGCGCAGCGTTGGATGTACCTCTTCGTCCTAACCGAAAATATGAGGTAGGTTTCTGGAATAATAGGCAAACAACTGCGTGACCGGGGCTATTCGTACCCTATCACTGTATTTCCGTCAAATTTCATGGATGTTCCGTCTAGATAAATTTTTCGTTTGGTAAAATCAAACGATATCATAGCCAAACTTGAAGTAATCCCACCGCCCAGCTATAGCGGTCAAGATCATTTTATCTTTACCATTCAGCCAGATACCTTGTACAACTATGTGGGCGTAGCACTGAAAAACAACGATTTTAGCCGCAGGCCCATAGGTTTTGACAAAGATGTTACGGTTACTGGTATTTTTGTAAGGCCTTTGAAGCAGCGACCAACAGATAACGTTGCCACTGAACCTAAACCAGAAATAAAACCCAAGATATTAGCAGAACGGGTGATGATCGATAGTAAAAAGACCTATACGGTCTCTGAACAAGAAATTTCAATCGGCCTGTAGGACCATAGAAATATTGATAAAGATGTGGTGACCATTTATTTGAACGGTGAAATCATCGTTGAAGACCTCGAACTAAAACTAAAGAAAAAAATGTTCGGTATTAAAATAAAAAAATTCTTGAAATCGACCTGCCTGCCGTAGGAAGGCTATCCTCGAGGCAGAGCCATAGAGGTACCAGCCGGCAGGCAGGTTTCGCCCCCCGACAGTTCGGGGTCATTTTGGCCTTAGGGCCAAAAACCGTCCCGAACGGTCGGGATTGTATTTTACCTCACCCAGTCCCGACGCTTCGGGAGCGAAAATAACAGTTCTGACCTCTCCAAAGGAGAGGTAAATCGGAAACCCTGCCTCTGGCAGGCAGGCCTGCCTGCCGGAGGCAGGCCCGAGGCAGAGCCATCGGGGAATCATTTAGATTGAGGCGAGGAAAGAACACTATAATGCTGCATGCGGAAAACCTAGGTGAAGTACCCCCGAACACAGCAGCGATCTTGATCAAAAATAGCGACAAAGAATATATGGCGGTTCTCGCATCTGATTTGGGGCATAGTGAATATTTCACGATTTTCTATCAGCCAAACTGATTATTTACGTTCATTGCTAAACCTGTACTATTATTAGTTGCTCTGAGGCAAAAATACTTCGGCCATCATGCACCGTGCACTTCCACCACCACAGGTCTCGATGGTTTCAAGTGAACTATGTAGAATGTCGCAATACTTTTCAATATTCTTGATCTGGGCTTCGGTCAAACAATGATAGGCCTGCGTGCTCATTACCATATAACGCTTCTGATCCGCTCCAATAAGCTGAAGCATATTGCCCGAAAAATGGTGCATCTGTTCTTCGGTTATTGAGATAATCTCTTTTCCGCTCTGCTTCAAATGATCGACTATATTTTTCTTTTCCTTTTTATCATCGATGGTATCTAAACAAATGACCGAAAAATTTTCTGCCAAGCACATCATCACATTGGTATGGTAAATGGCCTTTCGCTCACCATTTACAGATTGATAGGCGGTAAAAATCACCGGGAAATAATCAAAGTCCTCACAGAATTCGATAATCAATTCTTCATGGGCCCTACTTGAAAGTGCACAATAGGCTTTTTTATTGACCCGGTCTAAAAGAAGGCTACCGGTACCTTCTAAAAAAATACCCTCCTTTTCAGCAGAAGTGTAATCCATTATATTCTCAATGATGAAACCCTGTTCTTCCAAGGTTTTCAAAATATCATTTCGGCGTTCATTTCTTCTGTTTTCGGCAAACATGGGATATAGACCTACGGTACCATCGGCATGAAAAGAAATCCAGTTATTAGGAAAAATACTATCAGGGGTATCTGGTTCTTTGGTATCATCGACCACAATGACATTGATTCCTTTTCCCTTTAAAACAACTACAAAAGCATCGAATTCTTCTTGTGCCTTGGTATTAATGGCAGAATCACCCATTTCAAGGTCTTCTTGAAAATAGTTGTTTACGGCCGTCTGTTCGTTCATTCGAAAATCGACCGGGCGAATCATGAGTATCGTATTGGTAACCTGCATTATATATTTTTTATGTTCTTATCAAGGGTAGGGTACTACAGCGTAGCAAGCCCTCTTGTTTGGCGATTTCGGCATAGGGTATTTCCTCTACCGTAAAGCCCTGATCTCTAAGCCAATTATTCAATCTTGTAAAATTACGTTCAGAGACCACGACCTCTGGTGATATCGAAAAAACGTTACTGAACATACAGTACATTTCATCTGCCGTTATCTCAAAAATATTTTCCTTTCCAAAAAAATCGACCAGCCATTGGTATTCCTCTTCTACAAGAAATCCGTTTTTATGTAATATGGCCTTTCCTTTTCCAAGGGGCTGAAAACAGCAGTCTAAATGCAAGGCGTTCTCCTTGGCATTGGTATTGCTCTTTCTCAGTTCAAACGATTTTATCGTTTTATGCGGAAATTGTTCTGTGATATATTCGACTGCTGCGGTATTGGTTCTTGCCGTAATAAAATCAGCGTAATCTTCACCACTATACGTGCCCATGAAGATATACTCGTTCCAAGGCATTACATCACCACCTTCAATATGTACTTCTTCTGGCGGATGCAATATATATCGCTCCTCTATTCTATCTAACACATGCAAGATCGCCTCTACCTCTCTTTCTCTATCAGGAAGTATATTGGCCTTGATCAATTTATTCTCTATCACAAAAGCGATATCCCTTGAAAAAATCTGATTACAATCTTTCAAGACCTCGGGTCGAAATACTTTTACACCATGTCTTTCAAACACTTCGTAAAAAGCTTGCATTTCGGCCACCATATCTTCTTCTTTAGGGTAGGTGCCCGCCAAGACATGCTCTAAAGATTTCGGATCGTATACTTCTTCAGCAGTGGGCACTGGGCCACAACTTTTAGCTGTACCAAGAACGACTGCTTTTAGAGGTGAGGTCTCATCATTTATATTTAGGCGGAGCATACTTTTAAAATTTGGGCAAAGATAGAACTACTTATCCGAGCAAAAAAAACGCCCTTCTAAAATTTTAGAAGGGCATAAGTGAAATTTTTATAAGAGTTAAATACTTAAGCTTATCTTTTCTCAACTTCAACGAATGGTCTATGGTTCTCGCCGATATAAACTTGTCTAGGGCGACCTATTGGTTCACCTCGCAAGCGCATCTCTCTCCATTGTGCTATCCAGCCAGGCAACCTTCCTAAAGCGAACATTACCGTGAACATTTCTGTGGGTATGCCCAAGGCCCTATAAATGATTCCTGAATAGAAATCTACATTAGGGTACAATTTTCTATCTATAAAATATTGGTCGGCAAGTGCTTCTTTTGCCAAACCTTTCGCTATTTCCAAAATCGGATCCTCAATGCCAAGATCCTCCAAAACCTCATCTGCAGCTTTCTTGATAATTTTTGCCCTAGGGTCGAAATTTTTATAGACCCTATGGCCAAAGCCCATCAATCGAAACGGGTCATTTTTGTCTTTGGCCTTTGTCATGTATTTTTTAGTATCACCACCATCGGCATCTATGGCTTCAAGCATTTCTAAGACCGCTTGGTTCGCACCACCGTGCAATGGCCCCCAAAGTGCTGAAATTCCCGCGGAAAGCGAAGCGAACAAACCAGCATGCGAAGATCCTACGATACGTACGGTAGACGTAGAGCAATTTTGTTCATGATCGGCATGAAGAATAAAAAGTTGATCAAGAGCATCGATCACTATTTTGTTCTTTTCGTATTCTTGACTTGGTTTATTGAACATCATTTTATGAATGTTCTCGACATATCCCAAAGTATCATCCCCATAATCCAAAGGCAGTCCCTTTTTCTTACGCAGGGTCCAGGCCACCAAAACAGGAAATTTCGCCAATATACGAACAATGGCATGGTACATATCTTTTTCAGAAGACACATTTACCGAAGTCGGGTTAAATGCAATGAGCGCATTGGTCAAGGAAGAGAGTACTCCCATTGGGTGTGCCGATTTTGGGAAACCGTCCAAAATCTTTTTCATCTCTTCGTCAATGTGCGACTCTTCTCGAATATCATTATGAAACTTCTGCAACTCTGATTTATTGGGAAGCTCTCCAAAAATCAATAAAAAGGCCACCTCTAAAAAATCGGCTTTCTCTGCCAATTCTTCAATCGAATAACCACGATACCGTAAAATTCCTTTCTCTCCATTTAAAAAAGTGATTGCACTTTCACAAGAACCGGTATTTTTATACCCAGGATCTATCGTTATCAACCCACCGGTCACCGAACGCAGGGTTTTTATATCAATTGCAAATTCATTTTCGTTGCCTTTGATAACTGGAAATTCATATTTTTGGCCGTTATACTCTAAAGTAGCTTTATCTGACATTGTATGATTATAATTGAAAATTAAGTAATTCCGTAAGTTAAGAAAAAGAAGGCGTTTTAGCAATATTATCAATTGAATCTAAGAACGTTCTGTATTTACTATATTCATTATTCTTTTGAAGGGTTAAACTTCTTTTAACGCATCACTACTAGTTTAGAATAACAGTATTCGGGTGAATACACAAAAAAAGCCTTTCTTTTATCAGAAAGGCCTTTTACGTAAATCATTGTTTTTTTATCTTAAAAGCTTTTTCTCGAGGGTAGTACGCCGTTTCACCGAGTTCTTCCTCTATTCTGAGCAATTGGTTGTATTTTGCCATTCTATCAGAACGCGATGCAGAACCTGTTTTTATTTGCCCGGTATTCAAGGCTACTGCTAGGTCGGCAATCGTATTGTCTTCGGTCTCACCCGATCTATGCGACATTACCGAAGTGTAGCCCGCATTTTTCGCCATATTTACGGCAGCGATGGTTTCTGTCAGTGTGCCTATCTGATTGATTTTTATCAGTATAGAATTGGCAATACCGTTTTCGATTCCTTTAGACAGTCTTTCTACATTGGTAACAAACAAATCATCACCCACTAATTGCACCTTGTCGCCTATCTTTTCAGTCAAGGTCTTCCAACCATCCCAGTCATTTTCGTCCATACCATCTTCTATGGATATGATAGGGTATTTTGTTGCCAGATCGGTCAAATACTGCGCCTGTTCTTCTGAAGTTCTTACGGCTCCTTTATCACCTTCGAATTTTGTATAATCGTATTTTCCATCAACAAAAAACTCGGCGGCGGCACAATCTAAGGCGATCATCACGTCATCGCCTAATGTATACCCTGCATTATCTACAGCTATGGCAATGGTTTCCAGTGCATCTTCGGTACCACCCGCTAAGTTCGGCGCAAAACCCCCTTCATCACCAACGGCCGTACTCAAGCCTCTATCGTGCAGTACTTTCTTAAGGTTATGAAAAATCTCCGTTCCCATTTGCATGGCGTGCGAAAAATTCTTTGCCCCTATCGGCATTACCATAAATTCTTGAAAGGCGATGGGCGCATCAGAATGCGAACCCCCATTGATGATGTTCATCATGGGAACGGGAAGTGTATTTGCACTGACCCCACCTATATACCTGAACAAAGACAAGCCCAATTCGTTCGCAGCTGCTTTTGCCGCTGCCAAGGAAACACCCAAAATGGCATTGGCCCCCAATTTAGACTTATTAGGTGTACCATCAAGATCGATCATGGTACGATCGATCAAGTTCTGTTCAAAAACCGACATGCCGAGTAATTCTTCTGCAATAACCGTATTGACATTGTTTACGGCTTTGGTAACACCCTTGCCCATAAATGAATCTCCACCATCACGTAGCTCGACCGCTTCATGTTCTCCTGTTGAAGCGCCAGAAGGAACGGCCGCCCTGCCCATTATTCCGTTCTCGGTAATGACATCGACTTCTACAGTTGGGTTTCCTCTTGAATCTAAAATTTGTCTTGCGTGAACACTAAGTACGATACTCATTAAATATTATTTTTTACGATTGATTTTATAACGAGAACTCTTCTTAAGTTATTCCTTTACCTGCGAATTTCACACCTGCCTGCCTGCCGGCAGGCGGGCTCGGTGCCAAACAATAACTCAAGACTAGTTCAGAATACAAAGATACGAAAGCGGGCCATGACGAATAATATGAAACCCAAAAATCAACGAAATATAACAATTTTCTAAATCGAAACTGTTTTCTTTTTCGAATTAAGGATCATTTCAAAAAACCGATCAAAAAGATATTCGGCATCATGGGGCCCCGGGCTAGCCTCTGGGTGGTACTGAACAGAGAATACATTCTTATTCTTCATTCGTATGCCCGCTACGGTTTTATCATTGAGGTGCACATGGGTGATCTCTATAGCATCATTGGCCTCGGTTTCTTCTCTATTGATGGCAAAACCGTGATTTTGAGAAGTTATTTCCCCTTTGCCTGTCATCAGGTTTATCACCGGATGGTTGATGCCCCTATGCCCATTGTGCATTTTGTAGGTAGAAATACCGTTTGCCAAAGCGATGACTTGATGCCCTAGACAAATTCCAAAAAGAGGATTATTACTGGCAATGATATCTTTTGCCGTTTGAATTGACTGGGTCAGAGGCTGTGGATCGCCAGGGCCATTCGATATAAAATAAGCATTAGGATCCCAAGCCTTCATTTCTTCAAAAGCCGTGTCGTAAGGAAACACTTTGATATAGGCGTCACGTTTAGCAAGATTTCTGAGAATATTTTTTTTAATACCAATATCCAAGGCTGCAATTTTATGGGTAGCATCTTTGTTGCCATAATAATAGGCCTCTTTTGTAGAGACTTTTGAGGAAAGCTCCAAACCTTGCATACTCGGAAAATCGGCAAGGTCATTTTTAAGTTGAGCGATGTTATCCACATCTGATGAGATGACAGCGTTCATAGCCCCGTTATCTCTAATATAAGCAACCAAGGCCCGGGTGTCAACATCTGAAATGGCAATAAGTTCGCTCTTGTTCAAAAACTCACTTAAGCTAGAATCGGCACTAGGTCTTGAATAATTGTAGCTGAAATTTTTGCAGATCAAACCTGCTATTTTAACTGAGCCTGATTCAACTTCGTCTTTATTGGTTCCGTAATTACCGATATGGGCATTGGTCGTCACCATTAATTGTCCGAAATAAGACGGATCGGTAAATATCTCTTGATAGCCTGTCATACCTGTATTGAAACAGACTTCACCAAAAGCGGTCCCTTCTCTTTCGCCCACTAGTTTACCATGAAAAATGGTGCCATCCGCTAATAATATAAACGCTCTTTTTCTAACTTGATACTTCATTCGATAGTTCGACTTTTTGGTTTAACAAAGAAACATAAAAAAAGGATAGACTATCAAGTCTATCCTTTTACAATTATTAAAAATCATTAACAATGTTACTCTTCTGAATCATCTGTTTTTGCTTCTGTACTGGTTTTTGTTTCAGTTTTTGTTTCGGCCACTGCAACTGGTGGTACTTCGGCTTTGTCACCGCCACTGCCTCTTCTACTTCTTCTTGTGGTCTTCTTCTTGGGTTTGTCGGCATTATAGATGTCATTGAAATCAACCAATTCTATCATTGCCATATCAGCGTTATCGCCCAAACGATTACCGAGTTTGATTACTCTAGTATAACCACCTGGTCTATCGGCCACTTTTTCAGAAACCTGACCGAACAACTCTGTAATTGCATATTTATCTCTCAGGCTCTTGAAAACAATACGCCGGTTATGGGTGCCTTTTTCAGTGGTCTGATTGTTCTCTGCCTTCGATTTTGTGATCAAAGGTTCTATAAATCGCTTCAAGGCCTTTGCCTTTGCGACAGTAGTATTTATTCTTTTATGCTCAATTAGGGAACAGGCCATGTTTGCCAACATTGCTTTTCTGTGGGCGGTCTTTCTGCCTAAGTGATTGATTTTTTTACCGTGTCTCATTACTGTATACTATTTTCTTCCTTGTTTGGGGTTCTCCCTTCCAACAGAAGCAATATGTTTATTTTTTAACTAATCTCATCTTAGTCTTTATCCAACTTATATTTTGATAGGTCCATTCCGAAGTTAAGGCCTTTGTTGATTACAAGTTCTTCTAATTCGGTCAATGATTTTTTACCAAAGTTTCTGAATTTCATCAAATCGTTTTTGTTGAAGGAAACCAAATCGCCTAAAGTATCTACTTCCGCAGCTTTCAAACAATTCAGGGCACGAACGGAAAGATCCATATCGACCAATTTTGTTTTCAATAACTGACGCATATGAAGTGATTCTTCATCATAGGTTTCTGTTTGTGCGATTTCATCAGCTTCTAATGTGATACGTTCATCAGAGAACAACATAAAGTGATGTATCAAAATTTTTGCCCCTTCGGTCAACGCATCTTTTGGATGTATGGAACCATCGGTCACGATCTCAAAAACCAATTTTTCGTAATCGGTCTTTTGCTCAACACGAAAGTTCTCTATACTGTACTTTACATTTTTTACAGGTGTAAAGATAGAATCTATTGCGATGGTGCCCAACGGCATACCTGACTTCTTGTTTTCCTCAGCGGGAACGTAGCCCCTTCCTTTATCGATAACAAGCTCGATACTGAAGTTGACTTTCGGTTCCATATTACAAATAACCAAATCAGGATTCAATACTTGGTACCCTGAAATGAATTTTTGAAAATCACCAGCGGTCAATTGATTTTTACCACTTACGGAAACCGATACCGTTTCGCCCTCTGAATCTTCAATTTGCTTTTTAAAGCGAACTTGTTTTAGATTTAGGATCATCTCTGTCACATCTTCAACAACACCAGGAATTACTGAGAATTCGTGTTCTACATTGTCAATTCTTATTGATGTGATCGCGTAACCTTCTAAAGCTGAAAGCAACACTCTTCTTAATGCGTTCCCAACAGTTAATCCATAACCTGGTTCCAAAGGACGGAATTCAAATTTTCCTTCGAAATCAGAGGAATCGATCATTATTACTTTATCGGGTTTCTGAAAATTAAATAATGCCATAATTGGATCGGTGTTGTTTATTTAGAGTATAACTCGACTATTAATTGTTCTTTGATATTTTCTGGAATCTGCATTCTTTCTGGAACGGAGACATAGGTTCCTTCTTGCTTATCGGTATTCCAAGTAATCCATTCATAAACACGACTGTTCGATGTTAATGAATCTTGTATGCACTGCAATGATTTTGATTTTTCTCTTACCCCAACCACATCACCGGCTTTCAATGAATAGGAAGGTATGTTGACCAACCCACCATTTACCGTAATGTGCCTATGGGAAACCAATTGCCGGGCACCACTTCTACTAGGTGAAACCCCCATTCTGTAAACCACATTATCTAAACGTGATTCACAAAGTTGTAACAAAACCTCACCTGTAACGTCCTTGCTCCTGTTTGCCTTGGCAAATAGGTTTCTGAACTGCTTTTCTAAAATACCGTAGGTGTATTTTGCTTTTTGCTTTTCCATCAGTTGAACTGAATATTCAGATTTCTTACCACGGCGTCTTGCGTTACCATGTTGTCCTGGCGGATAATTTTTTTTCTCGAAAGACTTATCGTCTCCAAAGATCGCTTCTCCGAATTTACGGGCGATTTTACTTTTTGGTCCTGTATATCTTGCCATTTTCGTTTAGTTTGAAGTGTGATTATGAATTAAGGCTTCTCCTTCGATAATCGTAAAATTACACTTCGGTGAAATAATATATTAAAATTGATTAAACTCTTCTTCTTTTGGGTGGTCTACAACCGTTGTGTGGCATTGGGGTCACGTCAATAATCTCAGTAACTTCAATACCCGAATTATGTATTGTTCGAATTGCCGATTCTCTTCCGTTACCTGGGCCCTTAACATAAACCTTCACTTTTTTGAGACCGGCTTCGTGAGCAGTTTTACAACACTCTTCAGCAGCTACTTGAGCAGCGTAAGGTGTGTTCTTTTTAGAACCTCTAAACCCCATTTTACCAGCCGAAGACCATGAAATCACATCTCCTTTTTTATTGGTCAAAGAAATTATGATATTGTTAAAAGAGGCCTTAATGTGCGCTTCGCCGACTGAATCAACAATAACCTTCCTCTTTTTCGCTTTAGTACTTGCCTTTGCCATAATACCCTACTTATTATTTAGTTGCCTTTTTCTTGTTGGCGACTGTTTTTCTTTTTCCTTTTCTAGTTCTCGCATTGTTCTTGGTACGTTGCCCTCGTAATGGAAGACCTGATCTATGGCGAATACCTCTATAACAACCAATATCCATCAAACGTTTGATGTTCAATTGGGTTTCAGAACGCAATTCACCTTCAATAGTATACGAAGACGCCGATTCACGAATTCGCCCTATTTCACCATCGTTCCATTCAGAAACTTTAGTATCCTCACTTACTTTGGCCTTTGCCAAAATTTCTTTGGCCCTACTATTACCAATACCAAAAATATAGGTAAGGGCAATAACGCCTCTCTTTTGTTTTGGTATATCTATACCTGCGATTCTTGCCATAATTATCCTTGTCTTTGTTTAAATCTAGGATTCTTTTTGTTGATTACGTACAACGTGCCTTTTCTACGTACAATTTTGCAGTCGACACTTCTCTTTTTTATTGATGTTCTAACTTTCATCTTTTCAATATCTTAATATCTATATGTAATTCTTGCCTTTGTCAAGTCGTAAGGGCTCATTTCTAATTTCACCTTATCTCCTGGAAGCAACTTAATGTAGTGCATACGCATCTTACCTGAGATATGCGCTGTAACTACATGACCGTTTTCCAACTCTACTCGAAACATTGCATTTGACAATGCCTCGATTATTGATCCGTCTTGTTCTATCGCTGCTTGTTTAGCCATTTTATGCTACTTTTCTGTTTTTTCCGGTTTTCATTAGTCCGTCATAATGCCTGTTCAATAAATATGAATTCACTTGCTGAACGGTGTCAATTGCGACTCCGACCATAATCAAAAGCGATGTTCCACCGTAGAACATGGCCCAACCTGCTTGTACATCCATCAATTTTACGACTACTGCCGGCAATATTGCCAACAATGCTAAAAAGAAAGATCCCGGCAAGGTTATCAAAGACATGACCTTGTCTAAAAAGTCACCCGTTTCCTTGCCCGGTCTGATACCGGGTATGAAACCACCACTTCTCTTTAAATCATCCGCCATTTTATTTGTAGGTACAGTAATGGCCGTATAAAAATAGGTGAAAATAATAATCAAAACTGCAAATAGTATGTTATAAGCCAAGCCAAATATATCGGCAAATTGAACTTGTATCCATTGCCCTGCGGCGGTATCGTCAAAAGCGCTACCGATCATACTCGGCACGAACATAATCGCCTGGGCGAATATTATGGGCATCACACCCGAAGCGTTCAACTTCAACGGAATGTACTGTCTAGATCCCATTACATTTTTTTCATATCCGCCAGAGGCAGTTCTTCTTGCATATTGCACGGGTATTTGGCGCATTGCCATTACCAACAAAATACAGGCCAAAATCACCAAGAACCAAATGATGACCTCTATCAAAATCAACATCGGACCACCGTTTCCATCCAGTCTTGAAACCGCTTCTTGCACAAAAGATTGTGGTAACGTAGCGATAATGCCAATCATAATCAATAATGATATACCGTTACCAATACCTTTATCGGTAATCTTTTCTCCCAACCACATCGCAAATACACAGCCGGTAACCAATATAATCACTGCGGGTATCATAAAGTCAAGGCCTTTACCCAATAAGAAAGCTGAATTCGGTACACCAAAAGCTTCTAGACCGAACAAATATGCAGGTGCTTGAACAATACATATACCTATGGTCAACCATCTTGTAATCTGATTGATGGCCTTTCTTCCGCTTTCCCCTTCTTTTTGTAATTTTTGAAGGTAGGGTATGGCAATACCCATCAACTGAACCACAATAGAGGCTGAGATATAGGGCATAATACCCAATGCGAATATCGAAGCATTGGCAAACGCCCCTCCGGTAAATGCATTCAACAAACTGAATATTCCTTGATCAGTACCGTCTACCAATCCGCCCAATTGCGTTGAATCAATACCAGGAAGAACTATTTGGCATCCAAAACGGTAGGCCAAGAGAAGACCAAGGGTGATCAAAATTCGATTTCTTAGTTCCTCTATTTTCCAAATGTTCGCTAATGTCTCGAAAAAATTCTTCATAGTATTTTCTTACTTATAAATTTATCGCCTCTCCACCAGCTTTCTCTATAGCCGCTTTTGCGGTGGCACTAAATTTATGCACAGAAACTTTTAGTGATGCCTTTAATTCACCATCACCCAATATTTTCACTAAATCGTTCTTACGTGCCAATCTATTTTCTATAAGCGTATCAAAGGTAATCGTATCTTTTACCTTACCATTATCGACCAATTCTTGTAATTTAGAAAGATTGATACCTTGATATTCTTTTCTGTTGATGTTTGTGAAACCAAACTTTGGCACACGTCTCTGTAATGGCATTTGGCCTCCTTCAAAACCAATTTTCTTGGAATACCCAGATCTCGATTTCGCTCCTTTATGACCTCTTCCCGCTGTTCCTCCCTTACCAGAACCTTGACCTCGGCCAAGTCTCTTGCCATCTCTATTTACAGAACCTTCGGCTGGTTTTAGATTACTCAAATTCATAACCTTATCGTATTAAGCTTCCGTAGAAACTAAGTGTTTAACTTTATTTATCATTCCTAAAATGTTGGGCGTATCATCGTGCTCAACCACTTGGCCTATTTTTCTAAGACCTAAAGCTTCTAGTGTCCTCTTTTGATTCTGAGGTCTTTTGATGCCGCTCTTAACTTGTTTTACTTTTATCTTTGCCATAATCGTTTTATATTTAGTAATCGGCAATTTAATCGTTGCGTTGGTTTTGCAACCAAGAATCAACCACTTCATTCTATATTTTATCCTTTAAAAACTTTTTCTAAAGAAATACCTCTTTGTTTTGCTACCGTTCTTGCCCCTCTAAGTTGCAAAAGAGCATCAAAAGTTGCTTTTACCACGTTGTGCGGGTTTGATGACCCTTGTGACTTTGACAATACATCATGAACCCCTACAGATTCTAAAACCGCTCTTACGGCTCCACCGGCTATAACTCCCGTACCATGCGATGCTGGTTGAATATAAACACGGGCTCCACCATATTTTCCTTTTTGCTCATGGGGCAACGTTACCTTGTTCAAAGGTATTCTGACAAGGTTCTTCTTAGCATCTTCAATTGCCTTGGCGATGGCCGTAGCAACTTCTTTAGACTTACCCAAACCGTGACCCACAACACCATTTTCATCACCGACGACGACTATTGCGGAAAAGCCGAAAGCCCTACCACCTTTAGTTACCTTGGTCACTCTTTGTACACCGACCAATCTATCTTTCAAATCTAAACCTCCCGGCTTAACGGTTTCAACGTTTTTGTATTTTTGGTACATGCTCTAATTTTAGAATTTTAATCCTGCTTCTCTTGCTCCGTCCGCCAAAGCCTTAACTCTACCGTGAAATAAATTACCACCTCTATCAAAGGCGACTTTTTCAATACCGGCTTTCTTTGATTTTTCAGCGATGGCCTTGCCCACTAGAGCAGCGATCTCTGATTTGTTTCCTTTTGCTTTGGAAAAATCTTTATCTCTTGAAGATACGGCCGCTAAGGTTTTTCCTTCGGTATCATTGATCAGTTGAACGTAAATCTCTTTATTGCTTCTAAAAACAGATAGTCTTGGTCTTTCGGCTGTTCCGATCGAGACTTTACGTATTCTTCTTCTGATTCTACGCTTTCTTTGTAACTTAGATAATTTCATAACAGTATATTAAGCGGATTTACCTGCTTTTCTTCTTAATTGTTCGCCTACAAACTTGATTCCTTTTCCTTTGTAAGGTTCTGGCTTACGGAAGGACCTGATCTTAGCGGCTACTTGCCCTACTAATTGCTTATCAAACGATGTTAGTTTAATAATAGGATTTTTTCCTTTTTGCGATATCGTCTCGATTTTTACCTCAGGGGCCAGATCAATCACGATATTATGAGAAAAACCAAGTGCTAGCTCTAATTTTTGGCCTTGGTTACTTGCTCTGTAACCCACACCTACCAACTCTAGTTCTTTCGTCCATCCTTTAGAAACCCCTTCTACCATATTGTTTACCAAAGATCTATAAAGCCCGTGCTTTGCTTTGTGCTCTTTAGATTCAGAGGATCTACTCACCTTAACTTGCCCGTCTTCGATTTTCATGGAAACCCCTGAAAAATATTGGGTCAACTCGCCCAACTTACCTTTTACGGTAACCATATTTTCTTTTACTTCTACGGTTACCCCTTCAGGAATCGCTATCGGATTATTACCTATTCTAGACATTTCTTAATTCTTTATTCTATTAATATACGTAGCATAGAACCTCACCACCTACATTTTCGTTTTTCGCCTGTTTACTTGTCATTACACCATGCGATGTAGAAACTATGGCAACACCCAAACCGTTCAAAACCCTTGGCAGGTCATCAGACCCGGTATACTTTCGAAGACCTGGCTTACTAACACGTTGCAACTTTTTAATAACCGGTTCTTTGGTCAGCTTATCATATTTAAGGGCGATCTTAATGCTATCTTGAACCTTGCCTTCTTCAAACTTGTAACTCAAGATGTACCCTTGGTCAAACAATATTTTGGTAATCTCTTTCTTAACACCTGATGCGGGTATTTCAACTACCCTGTGACCCGCCATATTGGCGTTTCTAACTCGTGTTAAGTAATCTGCTATAGTATCTGTAACCATTTCTTATAATATTAGATTCTCGATTTACGATTTTAGACTTCTATTTCAAGGTTATATCATAAATCTGAACTCGTAATTCATTATTACCAACTGGCTTTTTTTACACCAGGTATTAATCCTTGATTGGCCATTTCTCTAAAAGTAACCCTTGAAACACCAAAAGTTCTCATGTAACCTTTTGGTCTTCCTGTAATCTTACATCGATTGTGCAGACGAACGGGAGATGCGTTTTTGGGTAATTTCTGTAAGCCCTCATAGTCACCGGCTTCTTTCAAAGCTTTTCTCTTTTCAGCATATTTAGCTACAGTTCTTTCCCTTTTTCTTTCACGGGCCTTCATTGATTCTTTAGCCATACTATTTCTTTTTAAAAGGTAAACCTAATTCTGTTAATAACGATTTTGCTTCCTTGTCTGTTTCAGCAGAGGTCACAAATGTAATATCCATACCACTTATTCTATTGATCTTGTCAATATTTATCTCAGGAAAAATAATCTGTTCTGTTATTCCTAGACTATAATTTCCCCTTCCGTCAAACCCTGTTGCCTTTATGCCGTGAAAATCGCGGACCCTTGGCAAAGCACTGGTCACCAATCGATCTAAAAATTCGTACATTCTTTCGCCGCGAAGCGTGACTTTAGCACCAATGGGCATTCCTTTACGCAATTTAAAGGCGGCGATATCTTTCTTTGACATCGTAGGAATGGCTTTCTGGCCAGTGATCATGGTCATTTCATCAATGGCATGGTCTATTAATTTCTTATCGGCAACAGCGCCACCAACACCTCTACTTACCACGATCTTATGTAACTTGGGGACCTGCATTACATTCTTGTAATCAAATTCTTTCTTAAGTGCGCCAACAATACGCTCTGTATATTCTTTTTTTAATCTTGCAACGTGAGCCATAACTAAATTACTTCATTTGATTTTTTGGAAAATCGCACTTTTTTACCATCTCTTACCTCGTACCCCACTCTAGTGGCATCACCTGATTTGGCATCTATCAATGATAGATTTGAAATATGGATAAAGGCCTCTTTTTTAACGATACCTCCCTGAGGGTTCTTCGCACTAGGCTTCTCATGTTTTGATACCATATTGGCACCTTCAACAATCGCCTTGTTCTTTTTAATATCGACCCGCATAATCTTGCCTTCCGTACCTTTGTGGTCACCGGCAATTATTCTTACGGTATCTCCTGTTCTTATTTTTAACTTTTTCATTCTTCGCTATAAATTATAGTACCTCAGGGGCCAATGATACGATTTTCATGAATTGTTTATCACGAAGTTCTCTTGCTACGGGCCCAAAAACACGTGTACCCCTCATTTCACCATTCGGATCTAATAACACACAGGCATTGTCATCAAAACGGATATAAGACCCATCAGGCCTTCTCACCTCTTTCTTTGTTCTGATAACAACAGCAGTTGAAATCGCACCTTTTTTAATACCTCCATTCGGAGCGGCCTCTTTGACCGTAACAACGATTTTATCTCCAATAGAAGCATACCGTCTTTTTGTACCACCGAGTACTCGAATGGTCAATACTTCTTTTGCACCTGTATTGTCAGCTACCTTTAACCTTGATTCTTGCTGTAACATAATTATTTAGCTCTTTCTAAGATTTCTACTAACCTCCAACATTTGGTCTTGCTCAAAGGCCGAGTTTCCCGAATTTTTACGGTATCACCTTCTTTGCAATCGTTTTTTTCGTCATGGGCCACGTACTTTTTCGTTTTTAAAACGAATTTACCGTACATAGGGTGTTTTACTCTTTTAACTTCAGAGACAATAATGGATTTTTCCATTTTATCACTGGTTACAACACCTATTCTTTCTTTTCTTAAATTTCTCTTTTCTTCCATAAAGCAGAACCAATTATTGGTTTTCCCTATTAGTTAATTCAGTTGCCAATCGCGCTACTGTTCTTCGAACCTTTCTTATTTGGAGAGGATTTTCCAATGGCGTAACGAAATGGGCCATTTTTAAATCTGCATGTTCTTTTTTTAGTTCAGCGAACTTAAGTTTAAGCTCTTCGACCGACAATTCTTTTATTTCCTTTTTTTTCATGCTTTCCTCAAAATTAGTCTTGATCCGTGTAATCTCTAGCAACTACAAATTTAGTTTTTACAGGTAGTTTTTGTGCCGCCAAGCGTAAAGCTTCTTTTGCAACATCCATTGAAACACCAGCAATCTCATACATAATTCTTCCCGGCAACACTACGGCCACAAAATATTCAGGGGCACCTTTACCTTTACCCATACGAACTTCCAATGGTTTTTTGGTAATGGGCTTGTCAGGAAATATTTTAATCCATAACTGACCTTCCCTTTTCATATACCTAGTTGCCGCAATACGCGCAGCTTCAATCTGACGTGATGTAACAAAACTGGTCTCTAAAGACTTGAGACCGAACACACCGTTTGAAAGTCGGTGCCCTCTTCCGGCAAGGCCTTTCATCCGGCCTTTTTGCATCTTGCGAAACTTGGTTCTTTTCGGTTGTAACATTTTTTCTTACTTCTTTAAAAAATTACTTTCTACGACGTGGTTTTCTTCCTCCATCTCGTTTGCCTCCTTTTTCTCCTCCTCCTCCTTTACCCTTGGTCATACCAACCAATGGGGAAAGATCTCTTTTGCCAAAGACTTCACCTTTCATGATCCACACCTTGATACCTAATTTACCATAGGTGGTCTGGGCTTCGTGCAGTGCGTAATCGATATCGGCACGAAATGTCGAAAGTGGGATCCTACCGTCTTTATAAGACTCGGAACGCGCCATTTCGGCACCGTTCAAACGCCCCGAGATCTGTATTTTAATTCCTTCGGCATTCATTCTCATTGCAGCGGTAATCGCCATTTTAATCGCACGTCTAAATGATATTCTGCTTTCTATTTGACGAGCAACACTCGCAGCCACCAAATTGGCATCTAATTCAGGCCTTTTTATCTCGTAAATATTGATCTGCACTTCTTTACCGGTAATCTTCTTAAGCTCTTCTTTAAGTTTATCTACCTCTTGCCCTCCTTTACCAATGATGATACCAGGCCTGGCGGTTGTAATCGTGACAGTAATCAATTTTAACGTACGTTCTATAATCACTCTTGATACACTTGCCTTTACAAGACGAACGAATATATACTTACGTATTTTACTATCTTCAGCTAGTTTGTCACCATAATCGTTCCCTCCATACCAATTTGATTCCCATCCTCTGATAATTCCAAGGCGATTTCCTATCGGATTTGTCTTCTGTCCCATACTAGCTTTCTATATTATTGTTTGAGCCCAACACCAATGTCACATGGTTGGAACGCTTTCTTATTCTATGTGCCCTGCCTTGTGGTGCGGGCCGTAATCTCTTCAACATACTTCCGCCATCTACCCGTATCTCTTTTACGATAAGATCGGCTTCTTCTACATCGGCATCCTCATTTTTTGCCTGCCAGTTGGCCAAAGCGGAGAGCAACAATTTCTCTAATCTTCGTGAGGCTTCTTTTGGATTGAATCTCAAAATCGCCAATGCCCTTTCTACTTGAACTCCTCTCACCAAATCTGCAACAATGCGCATTTTTCGTGGTGAAGTCGGGCAATTGTTCAGTTTAGCGAAAGCTATCTGCTTCTTTTCTTCCTTAAACCTTTCGGCCATTTGTTTTTTTCGAACTCCCATAGCGCTCTTACTTTTTTCCTTTATTTTTTGCCCCTGAGTGACCCCTAAAAGATCGTGTTGGGGAAAATTCACCTAGCTTATGCCCTACCATGTTCTCTGTAACGAATACAGGTACAAATTGTCTTCCGTTGTGAACAGCTATGGTCAGACCTACAAAATCAGGTGTTATCATAGAAGCTCTTGACCATGTTTTTATCACGGACTTCTTTCCAGAAGTTGCATTTTGGAGAACTTTCTTCTCTAAACTATAGTGAACGTAAGGTCCTTTTTTTAATGAACGTGCCATTTTTTTCTACTTTTTATTTCTTTCTACGTTCTAATATATACTTGTTCGTATCCTTTGTCTTTGAACGGGTTCTAAAGCCTTTTGCAGGAATACCGTTTCTAGATCTTGGATGACCACCAGAAGCTTTTCCTTCTCCACCGCCCATTGGGTGATCGACAGGGTTCATTGCTACTGGCCTAGTTCTTGGTCGTCTACCCAACCACCTACTTCTACCCGCCTTACCAGAAACCAATAATTGGTGATCGGAATTGGATATAGCACCTATGGTCGCCAAACATCCTGAAAGAATAAGCCTTGTTTCACCTGAAGGTAATTTGATAGTAACGAATTTACCATCTTTGGCCATCAATTGAGCGAAAGTGCCAGCGCTTCTCGCCATTACAGCACCTTGGCCAGGTCGTAATTCAATACATGAAATTATGGTACCCAGTGGAATTTCACTTAAGGGCAGCGCATTTCCTATTTCAGGAGTCGCGGTCGCACTAGAGAAAACACTCTGGTCTACTTTCAAACCACTTTGCGCTACAATATATCTTTTCTCACCATCTGCGTACTCCAACAAAGCGATAAATGCCGTTCTGTTCGGATCGTACTGAATTGACTTCACCGTGGCCGAAACATCTTTCTTATCTCTTTTAAAATCGATTATACGATACCTTCTTTTATGACCCCCACCTTTATGGCGTATGGTCATTTTACCCTGACTGTTTCTACCTCCCGACTTTTTTAACGGAGCGAGCAAACTCTTCTCCGGCTTATCAGTAGTAATGGCATCAAAGCCATTTACTACTCTAAAACGCTGTCCTGGAGTGACCGGTTTTAATTTTCTAACTGACATTTCTTGTCTTTATAGATTACTGTAAAAATCAATAATTTCTCCTTCGGCAATATCGACTATCGCTTTTTTAATAGCGTTGGTCTTACCGTGCTGCACACCTGTCTTGGTATGCCGTGATTTTCTTTTTGGGCCATAGTTCATGGTACGAACTTTCTTTACTGAAACCCCATACGCCTTTTCTACGGCAATTTTAATCTCGATCTTGTTGGCCTTTGGGTCAACAAAGAAACCATAACGGTTGTACAATTCGCTATCTGCGGTCATCTTTTCCGTTATAATCGGTTTTATCAACACACTCATAGTTTTCCTACTTTATTCAAGTTCGATTCTATTCCTTCCAATGAACCTTCCAACAGCACAATATTATTTGCGTTTAATATTTTGTAAGTGCTTAATTCTGAGTTAGTTATAACGTTTGAACTCTTCAAATTACGCGAAGACAAATATACGCTATTATTTGAATCGCCCAACACAAATAAAGATTTTTTGTTTTCTAATCCCAAAGACTTCAAAACCTGAATAAAATCACTAGTTTTCGGCGCATCAAAACTAAAATCCTCGACCACGATTATGGCCTTCTCTTTTGACTTGATACTCAAGGCTGATTTTCTAGCCAAACGCTTCAAGTTTTTGTTCAATTTTTGCGTATAATCTTTGGGTCTTGGGCCAAAAACACGACCTCCTCCTCTAAAAATAGGAGACTTGATACTACCAGCACGAGCCGTACCCGTACCTTTTTGCTTTTTGATCTTTCTTGTACTACCAACAATTTCAGCTCTTTCTTTAGCTTTATGGGTACCTTGCCTTTGATGTGCCAAATATTGTTTCACATCTAAATATACCGCATGATTATTGGGCTCTATACCGAAAACAGTATCAGAAAGGTTTGCCTTTCTGCCTGTCTCTTTTCCTTTAATATCTAAAACTGCTACTTTCATTACTTCTACCTTTTAATGGTTACATAAGCATTTTTATGTCCCGGAACACATCCTTTTACTACCAAAAGATTTTTCTCTGCAACTACTTTCAAAACCTGAAGGTTCTGAACGGTAACTTGTTCACCGCCCATTCTACCCGCCATTCTCATTCCTTTAAAGACCCTAGCAGGATAAGAGGCCGCACCAATTGACCCTGGAGCGCGCAATCGATTATGCTGACCGTGTGTAGCTTGACCAACACCGGCAAAACCGTGTCTTTTTACCACACCTTGAAAACCTTTACCTTTTGATGTGCCTACTACATCAACAAATTCACCCTCTACAAATACATCGACACCAACGGTATCGCCTAATTTGTATTCTCCTTCAAAACCTTGAAATTCAATGACTTTCTTCTTTGGTGATACACCCGCCTTTTTAAAATGGCCCGTTTCGGCCTTATTAGCACGCTTCTCTGCCTTGTCATCGAAACCAAGTTGAAGGGCATTGTACCCGTCTACCTCTTCGGTTCTGACTTGGGTAACTACGCACGGCCCAGCTTCAATGACGGTACATGGCATATTCTTGCCATTTTCGTCAAAAATACTGGTCATACCTATTTTTCTTCCTATTAACCCAGACATTTGATTTTAGATTTTAGATGTTGGACCTTAAATTTCCATAAGGAAAAACAAAGCCCTCTATCTGTTTATAATTATAACTATTTACTTAAATACTATTCAAAAAAAAACAGGGCGTAAAAATTCAACCCTGTTTGAATTTTTACCGTTTTTCCCTCGCACGTAGCTCAGGACATGTCTTTTCAATTCTGAATTCAGAATTAGACTTTAATCTCAACCTCAACACCACTCGGAAGCTCTAACTTCATAAGGGCATCAATGGTCTTTGATGAAGAGCTGTAAATATCCAATAACCTTTTGTAGGCACATAACTGAAACTGCTCTCTTGATTTTTTGTTTACGTGCGGTGAACGCAATACCGTAAATATTTTTTTATGTGTCGGCAAAGGAATTGGACCAGTTACAACTGCGCCGGTCGACTTTACCGTTTTTACGATTTTTTCGGCAGACTTGTCTACCAAATTGTGATCGTACGATTTTAATTTTATTCTTATTTTCTGGCTCATCTTCTCTTAATTTAAGCGGTTACCCCTTTTGCGGCCTTAATAACGTCTTCTGATATATTCGATGGTGTTTCGGCATAGTGAGAAAATTCCATAGTCGATGTGGCCCTACCTGATGATAATGTTCTTAATGACGTTACATATCCGAACATTTCAGATAACGGAACAGTACCTTTGACCACTTTGGATCCTGCCCTATCGCCCATATCACTAATGGTACCACGTCTACGGTTCAAATCACCTACAATATCACCCATGTTCTCTTCAGGGGTTAGCACTTCTATCTTCATGATAGGCTCCATTATTACTGCCCCTGCAGCCTTGGAAGCAGCTTTGTAGCCCAATTTAGCGGCCAGCTCAAAGGAAAGGGAATCTGAATCTACCGCATGGAAGGAGCCGTCGCTAAGCGTTACCTTCATTTTATCCATCTCATAACCAGCCAAAGGACCGTTTTTCATTGCCATTTTGAAACCTTTTTCTACTGAAGGGATGAATTCTTTTGGAATACGCCCACCTTTGATCTTATCCACAAACTGTAATCCCACTCCTTCGAAATCATCATCGGCCGGACCCATTTCAAACACGATATCACCAAACTTGCCACGTCCACCTGACTGCTTTTTATAGGTTTCCCTATGCGAAGTGGTTCTCGTCAGTGCCTCTTTGTATTCTACTTGGGGCTCACCTTGATTGACCTCTACTTTAAACTCTCGTCTTAAACGGTCTACGATAATATCTAAATGCAGCTCGCCCATACCAGAAATAATGGTCTGGCCAGAAGCTTCATCTGTCTTCACCTGAAAGGTAGGATCCTCTTCCGCCAACTTGGCCAAGGACATTCCCAACCTATCGACATCGGCTTTTGTTTTCGGTTCAACTGCAATACCGATTACGGGATCTGGAAAATCCATTGACTCCAAAACGATCGGATGCTTTTCCGCAGAAAGCGTGTCTCCTGTTTTTATACTCTTAAAACCAACTGCCGCACCTATATCACCAGCTTCTATATAATCGATCGCATTTTGTTTATTGGCATGCATTTGGTAAATACGCGAAATACGCTCTTTTTTACCAGAACGGTTGTTCAATACATATGACCCTGCATCCAAGCGTCCTGAATATACCCGGAAAAATGCCAAACGACCCACAAAGGGATCTGTAGCGATTTTAAATGCCAGGGCCGAAAACGGCTCTTTTGTATCCGGCTTACGGGAAATTTCATTTCCTGTATCAGGATCGGTTCCTATAATCGCCTCTTTATCCAATGGAGAGGGTAAATATCTACAAACGGCATCCAGCAAAAACTGCACCCCTTTATTTTTGAAAGCAGAACCACAGATCATAGGTATGATGGCCATATCCATAACGGCAGCTCTCAATGCGACATGTACTTCATCTTCGGTAATGGAATCTTCATCTTCAAAGAATTTCTCCATCAGGTTTTCGTCATACTCGGCAACAGCCTCAATAAGTTTCGCCCTATATTCTTTAACTTCATCTTGCATTTCTGCAGGAATATCAACTATATCAAATGTAGATCCGAAATTATCTTCGTGCCATACAATTGCCCTATTCCTCACCAAATCGACTATCCCCTTAAAATCAGCTTCATCACCTATGGGCAATACAATAGGAACTGCATTTGAACCCAACATTTCTTTCACCTGTCGGTTCACCATAAGAAAATCAGAACCTTGACGATCCATCTTATTTACAAAACCTATACGTGGCACTTTATAGTTATCGGCCAATCTCCAGTTCGTTTCAGATTGGGGCTCAACACCGTCAACCGCACTGAACAAGAAAACCAACCCATCAAGAACCCTAAGAGAACGGTTTACTTCAACGGTAAAATCAACGTGGCCCGGGGTGTCTATTATATTAAAGTGATACCCTTCAGTATCATCGGTAGGGTTGCCATTCTCTGTAGGAAACTCCCATGTACAAGTTGTTGCAGCAGAGGTAATGGTGATACCTCGTTCTTGCTCTTGCTCCATCCAGTCCATAGTGGCGGCACCATCGTGCACCTCTCCGATTTTATGGCTGACACCGGTATAGAACAATATACGCTCGGTAGTTGTGGTCTTACCTGCATCAATATGCGCCGCAATACCTATATTTCTTGTGTATTTTAAATCTCTTGCCATTTCTGATTAAAATCTAAAGTGTGAGAACGCCTTATTGGCTTCCGCCATTTTGTGCGTATCCGTTTTTTTCTTGACTGCTGCACCCTCTTCTTTAGATGCTGCCAAAATTTCACCGGCCAACTTTTTTGCCATTCCCTTTTCATTACGTTTTCGGGCATAACTGATCAACCACTTCATGGCCGTAGAAATCTTACGATCCGGTCTGATCTGCATAGGAATCTGAAAGGTAGCACCGCCCACTCGCCTACTTCTTACCTCAACATGCGGCATTACGTTCGACAGGGCGTCTTTCCATAATTCCAAGGCTGTCTTCTCTTCGTCTGTCTTTTTTTCGTCTACGATGGTTATAGCATCGTAGAATACACCAAAGGCTACCGATTTTTTTCCGTCCCACATCATCATGTTCACAAAACGGGTCACCAATTGATCGTTAAATTTTGGATCTGGCAATAATGGTCTTTTCTTTGCCTGCTTTTTTCTCATTACGTCTTCTTTACAAAGTTTTGTTTACTTCTTAGGGCGTTTTGCACCGTATTTTGATCTACGTTGGGTTCTTCCTGCAACACCGGCGGTGTCTAAAGCCCCTCTAACGATATGATACCTTACTCCTGGCAAATCTTTTACCCTTCCGCCCCTTACCAATACTATCGAGTGCTCTTGTAAGTTGTGCCCTTCTCCCGGTATGTAAGCATTGACTTCCTTACCGTTTGTCAACCTTACCCTTGCGACCTTTCGCATTGCCGAGTTCGGTTTTTTCGGAGTGGTGGTATATACACGTGTACATACTCCCCTCCTTTGTGGGCACGAATCCAAAGCGGCCGATTTGCTCTTCTTGGTAATTGTGGACCTTCCTTTTCGTACTAATTGTGAAATTGTTGGCATACTATAATTATATATATAAAAACTTACCCCTCTTTAAGGGCTGGCAAATGTAATACTATTTCGTAATAATTCAAACGTCTTTGCATTAATTTTAGAATATTTTTTAAAGGGGTGTTTTTCATACCAAGCTCTAACTACAATCATCATATTCAAGATGATAACCAAAAAGTGATTTCACTTTTGTCGTATCATATAAGTATGTCACCCCTCCAAGGCTCAAACTCATTCAAACCAAATTACTCGTTCTGAAATCGATATGGATGACGAAATGATTCATAACTATTCGTGCACAACATAAAAACGTATTAAGTATTACAAATTTATAGATTTAAAAAAAAGCAACTACATCTTAAATTATTCGGCAAAAAAGTCAACCTAACAAATTGTTGGTTTGTCCCTCTCGACCAAATCTCTAATTCGACTTATGTTAAAATGTGGTTATACATCGTTCAAAAAACAAATCTATTTTTTAACGTTATTGACAGTAAATCAAGATTATGATGGAATATTATGAATAATTTTAACACAAATCATACGTTTTTCATAACAATATCATACATGATTGTTTTAATTCAACAACGCTTTCTTAAAATTTTATTAAAATTAGTTTGGATTATTAACATGAAATTATGATTTTCGCAACTAGCTAATTCAAATAATTAAAAAATGAGAACAAAACTAAATGGAATCTTAACGCTATTACTGGCGTTTGTTGTGCATTTATCTTTTGCACAAGACAAGACGATTACCGGTACGGTAACGGATCAAGATGGTCTGCCGTTGCCCGGGGTAAACATCGTCGTAGAAGGTACAACTAATGGTACCCAAACTGATTTTGACGGAAACTATGCAATAAGCGGTAGTGAAGGTCAAACGCTTCTATTCTCTTACATCGGTCAAAAATATGAGAGACAGGCGATCGGTGCAGGCAGTACTATTAACGTACAAATGTCGGAAGATGCTCAGGCATTGGAAGAGGTGGTTGTAACGGCCCAAGGTATTAAAAGGGAGAAAAAGGCGCTTGGTTTTGCCGTTTCCTCTGTAGGTTCTGAAGATTTGGAATCCAGGGCCGATGGTGATGTTGCCAGGGTTTTGACCGGTAAGGCCTCAGGGGTTCAGATCACCTCTGCGGGCGGTATGGCCGGATCTGCCACCAACGTTGTTATCAGGGGGCTTAGTTCTTTTAGTGGCAATAACCAAGCCTTGTTCGTTGTTGATGGCGTACCTTTTAGCAGTGATACCAACGCAGGTAGCCAAGGCGGCTCGGATCCCAACGATGTTGACGACCCAAGTTTCCGATCTGGCAATACGGGATCATCCAGGTTTTTGGACCTTGACCCCAACAATATTGCCAATATAGAGGTTTTAAAGGGTTTGGCAGCGGCCACCTTATATGGAACACAAGGTAAAAACGGAGTGATTCTTATTACGACCAAGGCCGGAGCGGCCACTATCGGTGCCAAGAAAACAGAAATTACGATCAACCAATCGTATTTTGTAAACCAGTTCGCCTCGGCTCCTGATCAACAGAGTACATACGGTAACGGCTTCGACCAGAATTTCGGTTGGTTTTTCAGTAACTGGGGCCCTGGTTTTGAAGAAGGTGGGGTTGCCGGTTGGGGAAGACAAGCCTTGATAGACGAAAATGGAACCCTAGAGCACCCGTATTCAACTACCAGGGTGGCCAGCACAAGAGAAGCCTTTCCTGAGTTTCAAGGTGCGAGATATGATTGGAGGGTCTATAATTCACTTGAAGAAATTCTAGCGGATGGGGGAACCGCGAGTACATCGATAAACATCAATGGAGCCACACCAGACGGCAACACCTCTTACAACGTGAACGTAGGTTATTTGGACGATGAGAGCTTTGTGCCCGGCAACTCGCTAACAAGGGCGAATATCTCAGTTGGCGGACGATCTAAGCTATCGAACAGATTTACGGTTTCGGCGACGATGAACTACTCGAGGACCGACTATCGCTCTCCTCCGATCGCCGCAAGTAGGGGCAACGGTACAGAAGGGCTTTCTTTGTTCGCGAACATTTTCTTTACACCCCGTAGTATAGATCTAATGGGGCTGCCCTTTGAAAACCCCATAGACAAATCAAGTGTATACTATAGAGATGGCAATGATATCATCAACCCAAGGTGGATCGCAAAGAACGTGACCAACAGTCAATTGACCAATCGTTTCTTTTGGAACGCTACCTTGCAATATGATATCAACGACAATTTGAATCTTCTGTACCGAGGTGGCTTGGACTATTACAACGAACGTAATACCCAAAGCTCAAATAAAGGGGGCGTACGGTTTCCGGAAGCCATTTTTGGTTTCTTGGATACTTTTGACAACAACAATACCATTTGGGACCACTATTTCGCCCTTAATGGCAATTATGATCTGTCAGAAAAACTTGGACTGACGTTCAACGTCGGTGCAACCTCAAGATCTACGGAATTCGATCAACAAGGGGTAAGCAGCCAGGGGCAGATCGTATATGGGGTAAAGAGACATTTCAACTATGAGACCCAAACGCCCAGTCAGTTTACCCGAAGACAAAATATTGTTGGTCTTTTGGGCCAAGCGACCTTTGATTACGATGCAATGTTGTACTTGACCGCATCTACTAGAACCGATTGGGTTTCCAACCTTATAAGCAAGAACAATAGCCAGACCTACCCAAGTGCCAGTTTGTCGTTTTTACCAACTCAGGCATTCCCCGGTATTAAATCTGAAACGGGCCTGAACTTTTTAAAGTTAAGGGCCGGTATCGGACAATCAGCAACATTCCCAATAGGCTATCCCACAGTGAGCATTGTTGAGCAGAACACCCAAGTGGCAGGTGATGCTGCCGAGCTTACCACAAACCAGATCGCCGGCTTTAAAGCGAACCCTGATCTAAGGCCCGAGCTCATTTCCGAGTTTGAAGTAGGTCTTGAATCCAAGTTCTTCAACAACCGGGTAAGTTTAGACTTTACGTACTTCACCCGAACGACCAAAGACTTGATCGTAAGGGAGCCTTTGTCACCATCGACCGGTTTTACATTTACACAAAGCAATGTGGGCAAGATCGAAGGTAACGGTATTGAGGTGGATCTTGGGGTAGATTGGTTCAGAAGCCAAAAACACGATGGTTTCAACTGGAACACAAGGGTGAACTATACCCAAAACGAGATGATCGTTACCGAGCAAGAACAGGATATTATCATCTTTGCGGGCAGTAGCAGTCTTTCACGAGGGGGCAATGCGGCGATAAAAGGGCAGCAATTGGGTGTTATTGTCGGAACGGCAATAGGCAGGGATGAAGCAGGCAATTTTCTGGTAAACGATGCTGGTGATTATGTGGAGGTGGAGCAAGACCTTGACGGCAATATTCCGATCATCGGCAATCCGAACCCTGATTATGTAATGAACCTGATGAACAGTCTGTCGTACAAAAACTGGAACTTAGGCTTTCAGATCATGCATACCAAGGGTGGTGACATCAGGTCGAGTACTGTGGCCACGCTGTTGGGCAGGGGTATCATCGTAGAGACCGTAGATCGAGAAAACACTTATATACTACCTGGTGTTAGCGAAAGTACCGGCGAGACCAACCAAAAGCAGATCAACAACTCTACCTATTTCTTCAACAATATCCTATTTGGCCCTGCCGAAATGAAGATATACGATGCATCGGTTATCAGGTTGCAAGAACTTTCTTTGGGCTATACCTTCCCATCCAAATATTTGGACAAGACACCTTTTGGTTCTTTGACCCTAACGGCACAAGGCTTTAACCTTTGGTACGATGCGTACAATACCCCCAAGGGCGCCAACTTTGATCCGAACGTACAAGGTGCGGGTGTAGGTAACAGCCAAGGTTTTGATTGGATCAACGGACCCAGTGCCAGACGTTTTGGCATCAGCTTAAGGGCATCATTCTAAAAATGAAAATAAATTATAAAAAAATCATGAAAAAAATTATAAAATATGTTTTGACGGTTTTCATAGCGGGTACGTTCTTGAACTCGTGCGAAACCACAGATCTAAATCTTCAGGTGAGCCCGAACGATTTGGCAGCGGACCAAGCAGATCCAAATCTGCTCTTAAACTCGATTCAGTTGGCCTACGCATCGAATATGCAGACTTTTAACAACCTAGGGGCTCAGCTTACAAGAATCGATTATATGTTCGGTAGAAATTATTTCAACAACTACCCGGGCGATACCTTTGATGGGGTATGGGAACGGACCTATAGTAGTGGCGTCAACCTAATCGGTGACGATGAGGTCGATGTCGGCATTTATACCAATGTAAGTGCCTTACAAGCGATAGATGCAGGTTCTGATACCGATTACTCCTTTCACATTGCGGTGGGCCAGACCTTAAAGGCCCATATGCTGCTCTTATTGGTAGATTATTTGGGCGAGGCCGTGTTTACACAGGCGAACAACCCCGATGAGTTTCCGGCACCGCTGATGGATGAAGGTTCTAGCGTATATGCGGCCGCACTTGCCTTGTTGGACGAGGCAGGGGTATTGTTCGCGGCAGAACCTGCGATCCAAGGCGCCGAAGATTTCTTTTATGCCGGCGATACGGCAAAATGGGTCAAGTTGGTCAATACATTGAAGCTGAAGGCCGCCGTGACCACAGGGGATTCGGCAACTTTCAATTCAATTGTCGCTGCCGACAACTATATTAGCGATACCGCTGATGATTTTGAATGGCAATTTGGATCAAGGGAGAACGCACCTGATAACCGCCACCCTGATTACTCAGTGCAATACACACCTACAGGGGCCAGACAATACCGCTCTCTTTGGTTGATGGACGAAATGCTTCAAAACAGTGATCCGAGAAGGCAATATTATTTTTATCGTCAAAATGCGACCACCCCCGGCGCCGATGATTCCGATGGTCCCGATGAACAGGTACTGGTATGTTCTTTGATAGATCCAACGCCATTGCATTATGCCGGCTTTGCATACTGTTATCTTGAGGAAGGCTATTGGGGCAGGGCCCACGGAAATGACGAAGGTGGCCCACCGGATAACTTCTTGAGAACGGCAACAGGTGTTTACCCTATTGGGGGCAATTTCGATGACAGTAGGTTCTCGCCAGTTGGTCTTGGTCAAGGTGGCCAAGGTGCTGGTATAGAGCCCATTATTCTGGCTCAGTATGTCGATTTTTGGCAAGGGCAGAACGCAATCGCCACAGGAGGCGATGCCACGCCTTTCTTAAGAGATGGTATTGAAAGATCCATCGCCAAAGCCCAGGGCTTTGGGGCAATGGACGGAAATGCGGATCTATCAACAGCACCAAGTGAAGCGGCAGTGACCTTATTTGTCGATGGTGTTATGGCCGATTATGCCGCCGCTACCGGCGATGCCAAAATGAACATCTTCTCAGAACAGTATTGGGTCGCCATGTACGGAGGTGCGGCGGAAGCCTACAACTTTTACAGAAGAACCGGTTTTCCAAAAACCTTATCCCCAAACTGGGAAGCAGATCCAGGATCGTTTCCAAGAACGTTCCTCTACCCTCAAAGCGAGGTTATTACAAATCCTAATCTAACACAACGAACGGATATGAATACGCAGGTCTTTTGGGATACCAATCCTCCAGGGCCCGCATTTCCGTCTTCTAACTAATAAATTGATATGATGATGAAAATAAATTTAAAATTATTTATAGTTGCTGCCATTTCCAGTCTATTCATCACTTCCTGCGATGATGGTGATAAGATAATAGATGATATACTCGCTACCACCGAACGGGGAGCCATTCTTAGAACGGTAGAGGTCTTTGGCGTGGATTATGATCGTTTCGATACCTCGACCAGTTTTGGTTTTACCATTGAAGAACAAGATGTGGAAAATGGCGATTTGCTTGACAAGGTGGATATCTTTGTCAATTTTGTGGACAATACCGATTACAATGGTACTGTTTCGCCAGCGGAGACCTTGGTAGCCACACTTCCCGCAAGTGCCTTTACGGTAGGCGAGTTCGGCCTACCAAGGGCAACCTTTGAATCATCGTTCGCAGATGCGCTTTCGGCCCTAGGGGTTGTAGAGGGTGAGTTTGACGGGGGCGATGCGATCTTGTTCAGGTTGCTATTGACCTTGACCGATGGCAGGACCTTTACCAATAGTGGTAATACACAAAGCCTTACGGGGTTTTTCCTTTCTTCCCCGTTTCAGTACAATAAACCCATAAAGTGTATACCCCCGAGTCCTGTACCCGGCGATTACATTATTGATATGGCCGATAGTTTTGGTGACGGATGGGACGGTGCCTTTATTACGGTCAACATAGATGGTACCAGTACTGACTATACCATCGAAGATGGAGCTGCTGCGACCCATACGATTACTGTGCCCGACGGCACCACCGAGTTGGTGTTCACCTATGTTGCAGGAAACTTTGAAGGAGAACACAGTTTTGTGATTACCGCCCCTACCGGTGAATTGGCTCTTGAAGATGGGCCTGGACCAGCTACGGGGGTATTGGTGCTGAATATCTGTAACGGTTAAACCAACACAGCTATTTTATAATAAAACAAACCGTTCGATGTACACATCGAACGGTTTGTTTATTTTTGCCCATTACAGAACTACGTTAATTACCGATAGTACAGAAACTAAATCACTTTGAAAACAGCCATTTTGTCAATAAACATCTATAGACCAACACTTGCACAAAAAATATATTCAAAATGCCCCGTTTTACCTACTGTGGCTATTTGTTTTATTTTTTTTCCACTACTACTTTCTTGTGACTATCATAATAAAAAGAAAGGTTCCACGACAACTCTATCAACTTCAAAGCCCAAATTACAAACACTGTTCGAGCGAATACCAACTGATCAAAGCCAACTATTGTTCAACAATAAAATTCAAGAGAATATTGAGACCTTGAACAACCTGTTCGATTTCGATTATTTCTATAACGGGGCGGGCGTAGGTATTGAAGACATTAACAATGATGGTTTACTAGACATTTTTTTCTGCGGCAACCAAGTACCTAACAAACTGTTTCTAAACAAAGGAAATCTAGTTTTCGAGGATATCTCTGAAAAAGCCCAAATAAATCAAGGGAAAAAATGGGCCAATGGTATCACCTTTGTCGACATCAACAATGATGGCTATAAAGATATTTATGTTTCGCAGGGCGGACCCAATAACCGAAGTAATCGAGCCAACCTTTTGTTCATCAACAACCAAGACCTGACTTTTACAGAATCGGCAGCAACTTACGGTGTAGCTGATAAGGGAATCACAACACAGTCGGCATTTTTTGATTTTGATAATGATGGCGATCTTGATTGCATTGTAATGAACGAAAATGAACTTTATGGTGTGGATCCGATCAATCTGCAAATAATGGTCAATAATGATTCAGAAACGGCCTATTTCAATAGTTCGCACTTCTATCGTAATGACAATGGAAAATTTAAGGATACCACCAAGGAAGTAGGTCTACAACGACCCATTTTTGGTTTGGGATTGTGTATAGGGGATATCAACAATGACAATTGGCTCGACATTTACATCGCCAGTGATTACTATTTACCTGATGCGCTTTTTATCAACAACAAGAACGGAACCTTTACAGATTCAATAAAAGCATTTACCAATCAGATTTCCTTTTACGGCATGGGTTTGGATATTGCCGATATCAACAACGATGGCCTACAGGATATTTTCACTTTGGATATGGCCTCATCAGACCATTTTAGGGCCAAAACCCTTATGGCATCTATGAGTACCGACCGGTTTTCGTATCTAGTGGATCAAGCTGGCTTTCATCATCAATACATGTACAATTCGTTACAACTGAATATCGGAAACAACAAATTCAACAATATAGCACAACTTACCGAAATGGCGAATACGGATTGGAGCTGGTCTGTATTAATGTCCGATTTTGACAATGATGGGTATAAAGACATTTTTATTACCAATGGCTATAGGAGATATGCATTGGACAATGACCTGCAAAGAAAAGTATTTGAGGCTAGACAAAAATACGGAAATAATATTCCTTTGGAAATCAAAAAACAACTCTATAGTCAAATGCCATCGGAAAAGCTCCCCAACATTCTTTATCAAAACCGACAAAATCTAAAATTTAAAAACGTAGCCCAAGAATGGGGTCTTGGAGATTTTTCGTTTAGTAATGGTGCCGCACAAGGGGATTTGGACAACGATGGGGATCTAGATCTGGTCATCAACAATATTGACGAGAACGCCTTTCTATACAAAAACACGGCAACTGAACAAGGTTTGGGAAACTTTCTAAAAGTTAAAGTAAATGGCAATAATTCCGAGACTTTCGCAAAGGTGAAAATAGCATACAAGGGAAAAACGCAGTTCGTAGAGACAAAGCGGGTTCGTGGTTATATGTCCTCCCAAGAAAACATGGCGCATTTCGGACTTGGAAAGGAAACTATCATAGATACCATTTCTATAGAATGGCCAAGTGGAAGAACCGAAGAGAAATATGCCGTACCTTCCAGTTCGACCATAACTTTTTTTGAGAAAGATGCCACTGAACAAGAAGCAACACCAAAAGAGCAAGAGCCATTTTTCGAAGCAATAAACGCTTCGAGCATTGGATTGAATTTCTCGCATAAAGAAAACCTCTATGATGATTTCGAGAACGAAATATTGCTTCCGTACAAACAATCGAATTTTGGCCCTTTTATCTCTAAGGGAGATATAAATGATGATGGCAAAGAAGATCTGTTCATTGGCGGAGCTTCAGGCCAGTCAGGGCAACTCTATCTTCAAACCAATAACGGATTTCGAAAAATAGAATCAGCGGCCTTAATAAACGACTCTGGACATGAGGACATGGAATCGGTGTTTTTCGATTTCGACAACGACAATGACCTGGATCTATATGTGGTCAGTGGTGGTAATGCCTTCAATCCAAATTCATCTTACTATGCAGATAGAATCTATCTCAATGACGGAAAAGGGGTTTTTACTAAATTCGATGCCCCTATTTTGAACAAGAACCCAAAAAGCGGAAAAACGGTCACTACGTTTGACTTTGACAATGACGGGGATATCGATATTCTGGTGGGCAATAGGGTCATGCCCAAAAACTACCCTCGCCATAGTCCATCAATCTTATACGAAAATATGGGGGGCAAGCTAAAAGATGTAACTCTTGAAAAAGCTACCGGTTTAAAGGAGTTTGGTATAATAAACAGTGTAATACATACCGATTTCAATAATGACGGTTGGATGGATTTTATCGCTGTTGGGGAATGGACATCGATCGGTTTTTTTGAGAACCATAAAGGAACATTCAAAAGAATCGAAAACGAACAGGCCTTACCCAATACCAAAGGTTGGTGGTTTTCGGTAAAAGAAACCGACCTAAACAATGACGGACTCCCTGATTATATCATAGGCAATGTAGGGCTGAACTATAAATACAAAGCAACCTCGACCAAGCCTTTTAAAATTTATGCAGATGACTTTGACAACAACGGCACCCATGATATTGTACTCAGCAAAAAATACCAAGGGGAATATGTGCCAGCTCGTGGTAGGGAATGTTCTTCACAACAAATGCCTTTTATCAAAGGAAAATTTCCGAAATATGCCGATTTCGCCAATGCCTCACTTTTCGATATTTATGGAGATAAACTTCAGGCATCCTATAACAAAGAAGCAACAGGTTTCGAATCTGTTTTACTATTAAACCAAGGCAATGGCAATTTCGTTCAAAAAAGTTTACCCATAGAAGCCCAGTTATTTCCTATCTTGGATATTGTGACCTATGACTTCAACGAAGATGGTTTTGAAGACTGCTTAGTTGGGGGCAATATTTACGC
>UOEL01000016.1_pt1 | contig 46167 bp, 31 predicted proteins | sample 1989351 | NCBI WGS metagenome assembly UOEL01 (sample SAMEA4712195, study PRJEB27164) | hydrothermal vent metagenome | biome: marine basaltic hydrothermal vent biome; feature: marine hydrothermal vent; material: mineral | place: Pacific Ocean | collected 2011-06-14/2011-07-23 | depth 1719 m
GAAATACCTCTCAGATATTAAATGGTCGGAGCAGTATATTTGCAGAAAATGTAAGCATACAAAAAGTCAAATTAGGAAAGATTTTGCGAGAACCTGCAATATTTGTAGCGATACCGAATCTGCTACGGCCAACACCTTGTTCCATAAAGTCAAATTTGGTTTGAAAAAAGCATTTTTTATATGCTTTGAGATGTCGACAAGCACAAAAAGTTTATCCGCTTCTCAAACAGCAGTTCGTTTTGGAGTTCACCAAAGAACCGCTAGATTGTTTATGCATAAAGTGCGTGAAGCTATGAAATCAAGCGAGGGTTTCCCCTATGAAAGGCAATGTTGATGTTGATGAATACGTAGTTGGTGGATATGAAGAAGAAAAACCAGGCAGAAGTTATGATAGCGCCAAAAAAAAGGTTGTATGTGCTGTAGAACTTACAGATGGAGGAAAAGTAAAACGTTTTTACACCTTTAAAACTCCAGACTACTCTGCTAAATCATTAAGAAAAATGCTTGAAAAGCACATAGATATAGATGCAAAAATAACCACTGACAAATGGAAAGGGTATAATCCTATAGCAAAAGATTATGATCTAACACAAATATTAAGTGATAAAGGTTCTGATTTTAAGGCATTACATGTTATGATTCATCAGGTAAAATCTTGGATTAGAACAACTTATTCTTGGATAAGTGAGAATAATACAAATCGGTATTTTGATGAGTTTTGCTATCGAATTAACCGTTCTCAAAGTAAAGACACAATATTCAATAACTTAATCAAGAGGATGGTAAAAGCAGATAATATTTATCACAAAAAAATAATATGTATCTAAGTGCTTACCCCAATGAGTTTTAATCTTTACTTTACAAGAGAAATCGACTAATCACGTAAGATGTACAGACTATTCGTTAAAAGGACCATTGATATCGTTCTTTCTTTGTTCATCTTGACCTTAGCAAGCCCAATCTTCTTAATCACCTACCTAGTTTTAAGTATAACAAATAAGGGCAAGGCCTTTTTTGTGCAAAAACGACCAGGAAAGAATGAAAAAATATTTGAAATCATAAAGTTCAAGTCTATGAACGACAAAAAAGATACTTACGGACAATTTTTACCCGATGTGGATAGAATAACCAAATTCGGACAGTTCATAAGAAAGACTTCTTTAGATGAAATACCACAGTTATTGAACGTGCTCAAAGGTGATATGAGTCTGATTGGACCAAGACCCTTACTTGTTTCTTACCTTCCCCTTTATAATGAAGAACAACGAAAGAGACATCTCGTTCGACCGGGTATTACGGGTTGGGCACAGGTAAATGGACGAAATGCGATTTCATGGCAGAAAAAATTTGAATATGACGTTTGGTACGTTAACAATCGTTCTTTTATGACCGATCTTAAAATTTTCTGGCTCACTTTTTTAAAAGTGATCAAAAGAGATGACATCTCTTCTGAGACCAGTGCAACTATGGAAATATTTACAGGAAATTAAAAACTATGCAGCTTAGTATTGTCATTCCTTGCTATAATATGGAGCGTTATCTACCAGAATGCTTAGATAGCTTGTTAGACCAAAATCTGCACCCTGAAGATTACGAAATCATCATTGTAAACGACGAATCAAAAGATTCTACATTGAAGGTGGCCAAAAATTATGCGGCCAAACACCCTAATATGGTAGTGGTCGACAAAAAAAATGCAGGTGTAGGCGCTGCGAGAAATACAGGGTATGACATGGCCAAAGGGAAGTATCTTTATTTTTTGGACCCCGATGATTATTTGGCCAAAAATACCTTAACAACGATTTTGGGCTTGATCGAGAGAAATGATCTTGATATTCTAACATTCGACAGCTTGCCCGTAGTGAACGAAAAACATCTGAAATCTAAAAATATCGAGCACGGTACAAAAGATCTAGATGTACAAGACGGCATATCGTACATCGCCAATACCAAGCACCACAATGAAATTTGGTGGTATGTCATCAATCGTGAATTCATGATTTCCTCTAGTATTCGATTCATAGAGGGAAAATGGATGGAAGATGCCATTCTAACCTCAGAATTATTTTGCAAGGCCCAAAGAATGTCCCATGTAGATTACGATGTACATAGATACCGTATTTTACCAACATCGGCAATGCGCAACAAAACACCCGAACATTTCAACAAAGTGATTTTCGACAATGCCAATGCGGCCCATGTGTTTCACAGCTTGATACAAACAATTCCGGCAGAACACAAAAATGCAAAAGGATGCATCAAACGGTTAAAAACCAGACAGCAATCTTTCGTTTTCTTTTTGATGGTACGCTTGATGAAGTCTGACATTTCAGTGAATAAAATTTCTGAAATGTTATCGGGTTTTGAAAAAATAGATGCCTATCCCCTTAAAGAGTTTTTGGGTGAAGATTACCATGGTTTTGCCTATTCGAGCCTCACATTCATCTTCAATCGAAAATCTTTGATAAACCCTTTTATAAAAGTCTTCCGAAGTTTTTATAATTTAGCCAAATGAATATACTAATCACTTCCGCGGGAAGACGTGTTTCTTTGGTTCGGGCATTTCAAAAAGAACTTAAAAAGTTATTCCCAGAAGCGAAAGTAATTGCCGCCGATGCCAACCCATCTTTATCAGCAGCATGTCACGCCGCAGACGGTTATTTCAAAGTGCCGAGATTAGACAACCCTGATTATATCAACTCATTAACCACACTCTGCAAAGACCATCAAATAAAATTAGTGGTGCCTACCATAGATACAGAACTTCTTTTATTATCAAAAAACAAAGAACTTCTTGAACAAAATAACATCACGACGATTATCGCCTCGGTTGATTTCATCGAAAAATGTAGGGACAAACGGGTGATTCATGATTTTTTTGAATCACACGATATCGCCATTGCCAAAGAGTACAGTAAAACGGACTATACCCTGCCCATGTTCATCAAACCCATTGATGGCAGTAGAAGTGTCGATACCTATTTGATACGGACCAAAGAAGACCTGACGGATTATCATTTCGCCAATGAAAAATTAATGTTCTTGCAGTATTTGGATCATGATGAATATGACGAATTTACCTGTGATCTCTACTATGGCAGAGACCATAAACTCAAATGTGCCGTACCAAGAAAAAGAATCGAAGTTAGAGATGGCGAAGTGAACAAGGCCTTGACCATGAACAATGAATTGGTCGCATATATCAGAAAAAATCTTAATTATGTAGAAGGTGCGGTTGGGTGCCTGACCGCTCAATTTTTCAAGCACAGATCAGGATCGGATATTTACGGTATAGAGATCAACCCAAGGTTTGGTGGCGGGTATCCCCTATCCTACTTGGCCGGGGCCAATTTTCCGAAATGGGTTATCGAAGAATATATGTTGGGTAAACAAATTGGCGATCAATTCGATTGTTGGGAAGATAATTTATTGATGATACGTTACGACGATGAAATCTTAGTGCATGGATATAAAAGCTGACGAAAATACCGTAATCGTTTTTGACCTAGACGATACCTTGTACAACGAGGTCGATTACCTGAGATCGGTCTACATGAAATTCGCAAAAGAACTAGAGCCCGATTCATGGCAACAACTCTTCGCACATATCTTTTCGCTCTACAGAAATAAATTAGATGCTTTTGAATATATTTCAACAACCTACAATCTTTCAAAACTAGACCTTATTTCAAGCTACCGTACTCATATTCCACATATAAAGCCTTTTGATGGGGTTTTGAGAACCTTTGACAAAATAAAAGGAAAAAACGCTAAAATAGCCATCATAACCGACGGTAGAAAGCGTACCCAAATGAATAAAGTAGATGCTTTGGGCTTAACACCCTATCTTGACCACATAGTGATATCAGAAGAAATCGGCTCGGAAAAACCCGACAAGAGAAACTACAGGGCCATAGAAGAAAGATTTAACAAAACATCATATTATTATATCGCAGATAATGTCAAAAAAGATTTTGTCACGCCCAATGGTATGGGTTGGCAGACAATAGCACTAATGGATCGAGGTTTGAACATACATGCCAATGCACACTTACAAAAAGAACAAGAATATCTACCTCACAATTACATTTCTTCTTTTTCCGAGATAACAATCTCTTGAAATACCACTGATTTTAAACACTCTTCGGGTCTGAAAAACAAATTTTAAGCATTTTGTCGAAAATACAATGTTTTAAAAGTCCAATTTAATTTGAATTTCAACGAGTTTTTTGTATTATTACATGTAATTTAAAACAATCCCGAGTTTTGAAACACTATATGCCCTCGATTCTTACAAATTTGATTGATAAAATCGAAGAGACTTTTATTATTTGGATCTACAGTCGATCACCTGTTATTTTCATGCTATTTGTTCGCTGAAATTAGTTTGACCACGATGATTCAATAACAAAAGCCCAAATTGAAAACCTTAGTTCGTACAATTGAGAATGCCCCTTTATGTAAAATTATTTTTACAGATTTTTTCGACACCTTAACCCACAGAACAGTTCACCCGCACTACGCTATTAAATTATGGGGTAAATTTTTGAGAAGGGAACTTGGTCTTAATATCTCTCCTAATGAACTTTTCGCAATCCGTATCGATAGTCTCACCTATTTATCAAAAAAGCATAAAACAAGAGGAATTGAACTACCCTATGAATTACTAACCAAAGAAATATACCTAAGACTTTTAAATGTTGATATCCTTAGAGACACACCGTTTGATACCTTTAAGCGAATATTTGAACACGCCGACTATATTTCAGAAATATCGGTGCAGTTCAAAAATGAGAAAGTAATTGAGGGTCTGGTCCAATTCAAAGAAAAGGGATATCGAATTTACCTCGTATCCGATTTCTTTCTCCCTAAAAGGATCATAGCAAAAATACTTGAGTTTCACGAAATATCACAGCTGTTCGAAGATGTCTTTATTTCGTGCTCTATTGGTAAAAGTAAAGAAAGTGGCTCACTTTATCCTTATATACTTGAAACTATAGGGTCAAAGGCTGAAGAGACCATCATGATAGGTGACAATATGAGAAGTGATATACTTAATGCTGCGAAGTATGGTATTCAAGGTATTCATACAAGGCATCTGCGCCATAAATTGCGTAATAGACGCAACCTCTTTGGCAACGATGCCCATGATTTTAAAAAGACCTGTTCAAAAGTAGAGTCGCGCTGCGCCAAAAGTAATTACCCTTTGAGTGAGTATATCATCCACTTTTACTTTTTTACCGAAAGACTTTACATCAAAGCCCACAAAGACGGAGTGAAAAATCTCTTTTTCCTATCTAGGGAAGGCCTCTTTCTCAAACGTATTTTTGATATTTATCAAGACCTGAATCAATTTACCTCAGAAAACAAAATTCATACACATTACTTTAAAGCCTCAAGACAGTCTGCACAGAAAATAACATTAAGACCCCTATGCGATGAGGACTTTAAAAAAATAGATGGGGTGAACGCCGAAATGTCATTGAAACTATTATTGACTTGGTTTCTTTTTTCTGAAGATGTAAAAACAAGAATAATTGATGAATTAGAAGTAAATTCCAACGAAATAATACCTGACTTTTTCAATTCTGAGGTAATGTTGAAATTACGTGAAAACAAGTTGTTCATTGAAGAGTATGAGGCTCATCGAAAAAATCAACAACACGCATTTCTGAGTTATATAAAATCATTCGACGTCAATATTAAAGAAGAAGGCATCGCTTTGGTAGATGTAGGGTGGGGCGGTACCATGCAAGAATGCATCTATCATTTTCTAAAAAAGGAAGTGCCCGTAACGGGTTATTATATTGGTCTAAAAGAAATTTACGATATTGAACCCAACACCAAACGGTATGGTTTGAATTTTTCAATATACCCCAGTCATGGTATTTCTGACGATATTCTTAAAGCCAATGGCCAACTCTACGAGCAACTTCTAGGCGCACCGCACGGCAGCACTCTTGGCTATTCTATTGTAGATGGCTCACCACAGACTATTGAATTTCACGAAGAAAACGAAAAATATGTTTTTGACAAACTCATAAAAGATGTACAAGAGTATATGGTGCTGGAATTTGAAATATTGTTCTTGGTCTTAAGGCCTATAAATTACTCGCACACAATGGCGCAAGAGTATATGACCAATATGGCCTTACGAAACGGTATTTTTACAAGCAAAAAGAAAATTAAATTTATTAACGACCTCTCGAAAGGGTTCTATCAAAATGTTGGTGAAAACAAAGTGGGCTTGGCTTACAGCCCAAATCAACTACGAAGTTCGAAATTTTCCCTTTTTAAACAGTTCTTAAGATCCCCTGAAAAGGTTTTTCGCTTAATTGTCAAGATTAAACCCTATCTATATGTAAAGGGTCTATATTGGTTGTCGTGGCATGTAAACATGGCTTATTACTACATGAAATTCAATTTCTGGGTAAAGAAAAAGTGGTTTCCTAAAAGCCTGCTGAAATCTTAAGTTGTGACAAGCTTTATCTTATTTTAGTTACTGGCGTAGGTTTTTATCAGTATTTGACAATCACAAACTCAGATCGCCTATTGATTTGGTGTTTTTATTCAGGGCAATATGTATCGTTATCGCAGTCGTTTAATAAATTATTTTCACCATAGCCTTCAGCCATAAGCCTATTCGAAACAACCCCCAGACCCACAAGATAGTCGACCGTACGATTGGCTCTTCTAGTAGATAACCAATTATTATAGGTAGCGTGACCTCTTGAATCAGTATGGGAGGTCACCTTGAGTTCTAATTCAGGGTATTCGGTCATTACTTCCGCCAACGCTTTCAATACTTCTTTCGATTTTGCATTGAGGTAAGATGAATTCAAATCAAAATATACATACCCTAAATTCTTAATTGTCTTTTCAATTTGTTGTTTACGTTGGTTCTCGGCATCGTTCTTGCCCTTTTCTATTACGGCCAAACGGGTCTTCTCTTTTTCCTTCGCCAATATATCGGTGAGATCAGCCGCTTCCCTAGCCCTATCAACCGCAGCTATTGAATCATTAAGCCGCTGTTTTTCTTTGGCCAATGCCGCTATCATTTCCGATTTTTCCTCTCCGCTTTTCGATAACCTTTTTTCAATATCAAATTGGTAGACAACACCTACAGCGTGCTGCAAGTGGTTTGTGCCAGTGTTGCCCATCGCCCACTTTCCAGAAGAGTTAAAATACAATCCTAATTGGTCTGAAAACCAAGTGCGAAAACCTATTACGGCATTGTAAGTACCCCTTGCTTCCTTATTGGCATCAGTATACCCCGCACCCTATACCGATATAGGGCAAACCACGCCGTTTCGCCTATGAGCCTGTTCAGGTCATATGCCAGTCTAGCATCAATACTCTTTATCACTATCATTCACAACCCTATCAATCATCTTACCCGTCTTGTATTTGTTACAGCTTATGGCCTCAAGACCAATGCCGCTTTTGAAGTACTTTCCTATACTGACTCTACTAGGGCAAGGGAGTGTGTTTCATTGCGAATTGACCAAAAACAAATCGTCGAAAACATCGCCAGAACCATCAACGATATTATAACCAATACCTATAGTACATGAGCTTTCAACAAGGCTATCTTTTGAGGTGAGCTGTAAATCTTCGTCTTGGCCAAAAATCGAACTGAAGCAAAGGCATGCCAATAATAGCATGTATAGCGTATATGTTTTCATAGGTATAATTTGGGACTATTACACCTTAAAGCTATGAAAAACAACAGCTGGCCACAATTATAGTAGTTTGAACGGCATTTATTTTCGATGGATGGCAAAAGATGACGACGAACCCCACCATTAGACTTGAACAATTGAAATCTGTATGTCCTACACTATCGCCCTATGGTAACAAAATAAGATGATTCACCTAGGAAAGTCAGTCATTCCAACCCCTTTTCAACCGAAATCCTCTTCGTGGTCAAAGGCATTTTATACACGCAGAAAGGACTTGTTACAACAGTGGCCGAATTTGTTTTTTTATTGATTTCGAACCTAGAGCCCAAAACAAGGGTTGTATCGGTTTCTTTAAGTAGCGTAAGCATTGGTAGGGCGGCACTACCTTGTTTGCCGCTACAATGAATTATAACCACTTCTTTGCTAAAATCGACCTCAGGGACCTGAATACCTGGTTTTCTTGTTTTATTTACCTGGGAAAAGAAAAACTTAAGTGCCTTTGAATTAGTGATAATCAGGGTCTCTGATAAATCAGAACCGCTATAAGAATCACGAACTAACAGTACCAACGAATCACTTTGTGTAGAATTATCTTCTTTATCCTCTACCATAGAAGCCTTTTTTTGGCCATTACACGATAAAACAAGAACCACGATACCCAACAAAAACATTTTCATACTAACTTGATTTTTTTAGTCTCCCATTATATGCCTTTAAATAAACCGCTTCATAGAGCGGCACAATATTTTGAATATCGAACTTTTCTGCAGTTTTAGCGGCATTATTCTTAAACCGCTTCAATACTTCTTCATCACACAATATTTTCAATGCATTTTCGGCCATTTCATCAACATCGCCCACATCACTTAAAAACCCAGTGACGCCATGTTCGTTCAACTCTGGAATACCTCCGGTATTACTAGAGATCACAGGCACTTTATTGATCATGGCCTCCAAAGCGGCCAAGCCGAAACTTTCTGATTTAGAGGGCAATAAGAAAAGGTCAGAAAAACAAAGAATTCTATCGATCTCATTGCTGTTTCCCAAAAAGATGACTTTTTCAGAAATACCAAGCTGCTCACATAAGAACTCGGCATTCTCCTTTTCAGGTCCCTCACCTACCATAACCAATTTTGCAGGAATCTCTTTTTGTATCTTATCGAAGATATATATTACATCAGGTATGTGCTTTACCTTTCTGAAATTACTGATATGGGTGATGATCTTTTCGTCATCAGTTGCCATTAATGAGCGTTGACAGTCGGTAAATGAAGTTTTGTACTTTCTCTTGTCTATAAAGTTGGGAATAACCTCGATTTCTTTTTTAATATCAAAAAACTCCAACGTCCGTTGTTTCAAGTTTTCAGAAACAGAAGTAACCACATCTGACTGGTTGATACTAAAGGTGACCGCTGGTTTGTATACGGGGTGGCTACCTACTAACGTAATATCGGTGCCATGCAAAGTTGTGATCATTGGAAGGTAAATGTTTTCCTCTTCCAACATTTTTTTTGCCATATAACCTGCATAGGCATGGGGTATGGCATAGTGCACGTGCAATAATTCTATTCCAAACAGTTTTACGGTATCTACCAATTTGCTAGACAAGGCCAATTCATAAGGTTGGTAATGGAATAAAGGGTATTCTGGTACGTGAACTTCATGAAAATGAATATTATTACTCAAAAGCTCGAGACGTACGGGCTGGCGGTACGTTACAAAATGTATCTCATGCCCTCTCTGAGCTAGAGCTATGCCCAACTCGGTTGCCACTACACCACTACCACCGAAAGTAGGGTAACATACTATTGCTATCTTCATTGTCCAAATTTAGTGAAATCGTACGGTAAGTCGATAACCCTATTTTTTATTTACAATAATTTTATGAATTCGCGCTAGATGTAATTCTGTACTTAGTGAAAATTGGCAACTATCACAGACCGAAGATTGGGAGTAGAATATCAAAAAGCAGCTATCAATCGACTATCGCATCATAAATGGCACGTTGGATCCTTGTTCTCAACCCTGATTTCACCAGTAGCCTATTTGATGCTACCGGGTATGTTCTATTCGACAAGAAAACATATACGATCTCTTTTTCAGGATCTGCCCAAGTATAGGTGCCCGTAAAACCACTATGGCCGAAGCTCTTTCGCGAGACACAACCACAGGTAGGCCCTTTTTTCTTCAATTGAGGCTTGTCAAAACCCACGCCACGTCTAACATTTTTATTGCAAAAATAACAAGTGTTGAATTTTTTAATGGTTCTTTCGTCTAAAAAACGAGTACCCCCATAATTCCCGTTTTGCAGGTACATTTGCATGATCTTGGCTACATCGTTGGCATTGCTAAAAAGACCTGCATGGCCGCCAACCCCATTTTGCATGGCAGCACCCATATCGTGAACATAACCTTGAACGGTCTGATACCTATAGTATTTATCAATTTCAGAAGGTACGATCCTACTCTTAGGAAACTTCTCTAAGGGATTGTAACTTGTATTGTTAGCTCCCAAAGGTTTGTATAAAAAATCGTCTGCAAGCTTATCTAAACGCTGCTTATTGGTTCTTTCAATATATTCCTTCATTACGTAATACCCGACATCACTATATCTGTACTTATTCGATTTAAGGCTTTGCCTACCGATGCGGTCATATATCGAATCTTTATATACGTCCGTCAGATATAGGTTCTCTGCAACTTTGATCGAAAAACCGTTCAAAGGCTTATTTCTGTAAAACTCAGAAGAAGGCTTTCGTTTTTCATCCAAAGTACTAACGTAAAAAGCGACCCACGCAGGCAATCTACCATAATGAGACAAGGCTTTTAAAACAGTGACATTTTTTAGTTCAGAATCGGCATATTCAGGCATAAGCTCTTCAAAAGTGTTGTTCAGGGCAATTTTTCCTTCCTCTTCCATTTTCATAATCAAGGGCAGGGTGCCCAGTATTTTGGTAACCGAAGCTAAGTCGTATAAATGTTCTGGCGTTATTTTCTCCTTTGAGTCGTAGGTTGGTTTGCCAAACCCCTTATTATAGATGATTTTCCCCCTGCGGGCAATCAAAACCTGGGCACCGGGGTACATCAGTGAATCAAGGCCATCTTGCACCAATCTATCAACTTCCGCCAATTTAGAGGAACTAAACCCCACACGTTCAGGGTAACTGTACCCCAACCGCAATAAAGGTTTCAATTGAACATTGGTGTTCACAGGAAAATCAGAACTTGATGTTACTGGCAAAACCCCTTTTGCCGAAATGGCCCCAAAAATAAGCTGTGCCGTTTTTTCTTGGGCCAACCTACTATTTTGGTACGCGACCACTACCCCATCAATATTTTTAAAAGAACTCACATCTAACAACGCATAGGGTTTTGCAAAGACAGCAAGTATAACATTTGAACTTCTTTCCTTTGCGATCTCACCTAACCACTGTAATTTTTTTTTAGAAAAACTATACGATTTCCATGGGCTATCATTATTCTTATGATGTCCTATAATTATTAAGTTGTACTCGGCCAATTTCTTCTTTAATGTACCAATATCATTTCCGTTGACCTGAGTTACCTTGGCATATTTATTTAATTCATTGATGAAAGATTCACTATTGGAATCACCGAATTTCACATAGGCTATTTTTTTATTTTCCAATTTCTTGATGCCCATAAGGTAAAAATTATTCTTTACCACGGTAATGGCATTTTCAATGGCTTCTTCGTAAACCAGATCATCCTCAATTGAATTTAGGTCTTTATAAAGATTCTTTATTTCGATTGGTCGGTATTTGTTCAGGCCTATTTTGTATTTTGCCATCAATATCTTTTTGACAGAACTGGCCAAACGTTCTTCACTGATCTGCCCTTTTTCATAGGCTCTGGTCAATTTTTGTTTCGCTTTCCCCACTTCGGTCGGCATGAGCAACATATCGTTACCCGCTAAAAAGGCACGAAGTTCAACTTCTCCGTTTTCTCCTGAACTTGAAACGCCTTTCATATTTAAGGCGTCAGTAAATACCAAGCCCTTAAAACCCATATCTTCTTTCAAGATGCCCGAGATGATTTGCTCTGACAACGAAGAGGGCAATTTTTTCTTCATCTCTAAACTAGGCACCTCTAAATGTGCTACCATAACACTGCTCAAACCCGCTTTTATTAATTCTTTATATGGATAAAGTTCAATACTGTCCAATCTTTTTTTCAAGAAATCAAGCGTCGGCAACGCCTTGTGCGAATCTATAGAGGTATCACCATGGCCTGGAAAATGCTTACCACTTGACAACACACCTGCACCCTCCATACCCTTCATAAATGCAATGCACTTTTGGGTGACATTGTCTCTATCTTCACCAAATGACCGGCTTCCTATAATAGGGTTTTTTGGATTTGTATTGATGTCGACAACGGGTGCAAAATTGATATGTACACCCAAACGTTTGGCATGCTTCCCAATTTGACGACCTACTTTTTCAACAATGGCATTATCTTTTATTGCGCCCAGCGTCATATTATAAGGAAAAGCATAGGTAGAATCTAAACGCATCGAGAGCCCCCATTCAGCATCCATACCGATCAATAACTTAATTTTAGATGCTGCTTGGTAGCTATTTGCCAGTTTTGCTTGTCGTACGGGGCCTCCCGTAGAAAATATCACTCCTCCGATCTTTTGCGATTCAATGAGGGCTTTTATCTTGTCAGCGGCCGTTTTACTTTGATCTGACCCTACACTGACCATAAACAACTGACCCAGTTTTTCATCTAACGACATGGCGCCGTACTTTGAATCTACCCAGTTTTTTTGCGCTAGGCTATCTTTTACGACCAAGGGATCGTTTTGGGCATTGGTATACAATACCATCAGCAAGAACAAGGGGAGAACACAATTTAAACGCATATAGAATTTATCTATGAAAATAACTTAAAACACAGCTGTTTATTGCATTTCGTAGAATTTATCAAAAACCGACAAAACCATAATGCGAATATGTTTTTACAAGAAAATGATGAATACTAAAACCAAAAGGCTTTATTTCATAAATCGACTATGCCAACTTTCAGAGGCGGGCACCTCCCAATGTCTTAGGTATTCGCCTTTATCGGCCACTAAATTGTTAAAGACGATGGTATTTTTTGAAACGGCATTTTGTTTGGCCATTTTCTTGAAATCGATAAGGGATTTATAGGCCACATATTCGCCCTGCTTATACGATACGTTCATCTTATCCAACAACTGCACATTGTACTTTTTCTCTAAGCGCTGAATGAAATGTACAGACGCATCAATAGAACAACCCGAAGCTGAAGTTTGTGATTGATCTAGGGCCAAGATGATAAATCGATTGTACCTGATTTCATACCCGGCCTTTAATTCGCTGCCATGCGCCGTCCACTCACCAATAAAGCCATCTAATTCTTTCTGGATCTCTTTTAGTTCTTCTTCATTGAAACTCCTATTGCACTGGAATATCCAGATTCTTGAGGTTTCGGGCAAGGTTTGGAATTCTGCTAGCATAAATTCGGTGTCTAAGGTTTATAAGGGTTAAATATCAGCTGCGTTTGCAATCAATTCCGCAATATCCAACACGGCTATAGAACTTTCTTTTTCTTTGCTCTTAATACCATCGGTCATCATTGTATTACAGAATGGGCAACCTGTTGCAATAATCTCGGGTTTTGTTTCCAAAGCCTGTTCGGTACGTTCAACATTGATATCTTTCTCGCCTTTCTCAGGTTCTTTGAACATTTGTGCACCACCGGCGCCACAGCACAATCCTTTTTTCTTGCAATTCTTCATTTCGACCAACTCGGCATCCAGTTTTTTTATAAGTGTTCTCGGCACTTCATAAACACCGTTGGCCCTGCCCAAATAACAGGGGTCGTGAAAGGTAATGCGCTTGCCTTTGAATTTTCCTCCTTCCAAAGAAATCCTTCCTTCTTCCAAAAGTTGTTTTATGAATTGGGTATGGTGTACCACGTCGTATGTTCCGCCCAATTCAGGATATTCGTTTTTAATGGTGTTGAAACAATGCGGACATGCGGTAACCACTTTTTTTATTCCATAGGCATTCATGACCTCTATATTGGTAACCGCTTGCATTTGAAAGAGAAACTCGTTTCCTGCACGTTTTGCCGGGTCACCGGTACAACTTTCTTCGGTACCCAAAACGGCAAAAGAGACTTTGGCCTTGTTCAGTATCTTCACAAAGGCCTTGGTTATCTTTTTTGCCCGATCATCAAAACTACCTGCACAACCCACCCAAAACAACACTTCTGGTTGTTGACCAGCTGCAAAAATTTCTGCCATGGTCGGTACTTTTATATTGCTTTCCATAAAATTCGCTTTATGATTCTTTTGCCCAATTCAACCGATCCATTTGGTTGAAAGGCCACGGTGCTCCGTTATTCTCAATATTTCCCATCATATTGTTCAAGTCAGATGGTGCCGCAGATTGCTCCATAACCAAGTATTGTCGCATATCCATTATAATAGATAAGGGGTCAATACTGATCGGACACGCTTGTACACATGCATTGCACGAGGTACAGGCCCATAATTCCTCATTGCTTATATAATCGCCCAACAATTGTTTGCCATCGGATACAAATTCGCCCTTATTGGCCTCAATGTTCTTACCTACTTCTTCAAGCCGATCTCTAGTATCCATCATTATCTTTCGAGGAGATAGCTTTTTACCGGTAAGATTCGCAGGGCATTCACTTGTGCATCGCCCACATTCGGTACAGGTGTAAGCATTTAATAATTGTACCCAATTGAGATCCATTACGTCTGATGCCCCAAACTTCTCTGGTACAGGTGCTCCTTCGGCAGGGGCGGCATAGGGATCTGCCGAGGGGTCCATCATCAATTTTACTTCTTGGGTTACCGCTTCTAAATTTTGAAACTTTCCGAGTGGCACCAATTTTCCGAAATACGTATTGGGGAAAGCCAATAAAATATGTAAATGCTTTGAGTAATAGAGATAGTTCAAAAAGCACAAGATACCCACAATATGCAACCACCACGCCGTACGCTCGATTAAAATCAATGAAGCCGTAGACATATCGTTAAAGAAGGGCAACAGAAATTGACTGATGGGAAACGAGCCCATCAAACCCGCTTCACTGGCATAATGTGCCGCACCGTTAAGTTGCAACTGATAATCAGCACCGTTCATAACCAAAAAGAGCGTCATCAATACCATCTCTATATAGAGAATAAGATTGCCATCTTTCTTGGGCCAACCTTTCATTTCAGGCTTTAAAAAGCGTTGTAACCGAATAACATTTCGTCGTATCCAAAAAACGATTACGGCAATGAGCACCAACAGGGCCAATACTTCAAAGGAAGCGATCAGAAAATTGTACAAAACCCCTAAAGGAGCAAAAATGCGATGCGTTCCAAAAATTCCGTCAATGATAATCTCCAACACCTCAATATTGATAATGATAAAGCCAAGGTAGACGATTAAGTGAAGTATGCCTGCAACTGGCCTTACGACCATTTTAGTTTGGCCCAGGGCGATTTTGGCCATGTTTTTCCACCGAAGAGGCTTATTATCACCCACCTCAACATCTTTTCCTAATTTTATGTTTCGGCGAAGACGTAGTATGTTTTTGGTAAAGAAGCCAATGCCAGAGATAAGAATAATTACGAATATGATATTTGGAAGGTAGTCCATTTATTGGTCTTCAATTTTTTCGGCCGGGTCTTCTTCTGGTACGATATAGTCTTTTTGCTTCTTACCAAAGACCGATACGTTTACATAGCGTTTCGGGTTCAATCTGAAATCTTGCAAGAGCAGATCGAGTTCTCGAGAAGCGTTATTCAAATTACTGTACAGCTCTTCATCTTTCATGAGCTTGCCCAAGGTACCGTCTCCTTTTTCCATCCTTCCTATTAACTTATCCAAATTGGCGACCGTAGACTCAAGACTGGACAATGTACGACCAAGTCCGGCATTGTTGAGCGAATCGGAAAGTTTGGCGAAATTTGCAGTGAGTACTTCTATATTGGTCAAAGACCCACCAAGTTTTTCTTCGTTGTTCTTGAGTATCTTGTTCAGAATCTCACCACTGCCCTTAAGACTAACCATTAATTCACTTAGGCCCGATATCGCCTGTCTTAGGTCTCTTTTGGTCTTAGTGTCCAAAACCTGGTTGACATTTATCAATACCGAATCGGCATCTGTTACGGCAGACTCAAACTTTTCGAACAAAGGGGTGAGTTTTTGTTGCGCTAATTCGGTTAAACTAGGTCTAATCGACGCTTTTAGCGTGTCAAATTTAGAAGCATTTGGGGCTTCATCAAAAATAGGGTTTATTTGCAGGGCTTTACCGCCAATTATGCCCGTGTCATATAATTCAACAGTGCTATTTCTAGAAAAACTAAATTCTTTCTTCACCGAGAATGTAACCAACAAATTGCCCTTAGTGTCTTTGAACTTAATATTATTTACCGTTCCAACATTATAGCCGTTGATAGAAACCGCCGTGCCGGGCTGCAACCCCCCTACATGCTCATAAACGGTATAGAGCGTAATATTATTATCAAAAAGAGGTGTCGATTTCAGAAAACTATAACCAAAAATGACACACAAAATGCCCATGATGACAATCAAACCTGTTTTAATTTCTCTAGATAACTTCAATAAAATATTATTTTACGGTTATTTACAAAATTAGAAATAAATATTCAGTGCAGCTATCATTCTGAAATCAATTTAATAGCATCAGAAACTGAAATACGTACTCCGTCTTTATAAGCCACTATATACGATGTTGGATACCCTTTTATATCGGCATTCGATTTCAAAAGCTTGGCATCCTTATGCGAAGGGGTACTGCCATACATATATCTATAAAGATTTTTATACGGTTCTTTTGAAAGTTTGTTAAGTCCGCCAAAGCCCTCTGCCTCTAAAGGTAGGTTTTTGGAACTGGCCAATAATTGCACTTTAAAAATCACATCACTGATTTTTACAACTGGCTTGACCTCCTCTTTAGGCGCAACAGCCTCTTTCTTTTCTTCAACCACAACGACTTCAGCCTCTTTTTTCACTTCTTTAATCACTTCAGGCACTACAGGTTCTTCTTTTGAGGCAACTTCCTCTATTGCAACTGAAGGTTCTTCTATTGAAGGTTTTGGTTCTATATTTACCGCCTTGGTTATTTCTTCTGTAGGAGCAGCTTCAACAACCACGGAGGGAACTTCAGTTTTTTTATCGGCCTCAACGGTCTGCTTTTCTTCAATACTTTCAGTTACAGGGTCTTCTGCGACCGTTTTCACTGCCATGGGGTTTTTACCAGGGTTCTTCACAAACTCTTCGGCAGTGTTTTCAACAACTTCCTCAGCTTTTTCGATAGCATCTTCTGTTTTTTTCACAACCACCTCGGGTTTCTTAGCGGCTTCTTCAATTTTAACAACAGCCTCTTCGCCGTTTTCAATTCTACTTTCGGGGTCTGGTGTGGCAATAACAACCTCTTCAACAACGGCCTCGGTATTGAATTCAATACCTTCTCTATATACTAAAATCGCTTCGGCGATTGCGGTTCCCATTTCTGATTGCCCTTTTGTTGAATTTAGATAGGCTCCTTCAGAGTCGTTTGTAAGAAAACCTGTTTCTACCAAAACACTTGGCATAAAAGTTTGATGCAGTACAATAAATCCCGCTTGTTTCACCTGTCTATTCTTTCTTTCTAACTTATTCGAAAAATTATCTTGAATCGTCTTTGCCAATGAAATACTTTGATCCAAAAACTCTTCTTGCATAATGGTCAGGCCAATTACCGACTCAGGTGAGTTAATATCGTAATCGGCATATCTTGTCTCGTAATTATCTTCAAGGTATATCACTTGGTTTTCTTTCTTTGCTATTTCAAAATTTTGCTTATTAGCATGTAACCCCAGTACAAAAGTACCCGCGCCATAGGCATCAGACGAATGAGAATCACAATGAACCGAAACGAACAAATCAGCATTCGCCTTGTTTGCTATTTCTCCGCGTACATATAGATCAACGAACGTATCGTCATCTCTGGTATAGATGACTTTTATATTCGGGTTGCTTTCCAATAGCTCACCTACCTTCAGTACAATTTTCAAGGCAATGTTCTTCTCTAAATATCCATTGCCCAAATTACCGGGGTCGTGACCACCATGTCCTGCATCTAAAACAACCACGAATTTACCATCATCGTCTTCTTGGGTATCGTTCTTGATAAAAGATGTGAGTAATAGTGCCAACGATAAAAGCGATGCAATAAAAAAACGTTTGTTATTCATGAATTTTAGGTGTTCTGATACGCTCATAATGGTTAAATTTATTGTAACACCCTATAAGGGGAACAAAAAATATATGTAAGTTTGGTCTCCTAAAGTCAAGCCAAACCTTTACAAAAATAGGATATATAGCCTTGCAATCAAACAAACATCATTTTCTTTTCCTATTACTGCTTTTTGCTGGTACGCTTTTAGGGCTTTCTCAAGAAGATAAAGTTGTGGCCCTACCTATTAAAGCAGAGGCCGATAGTATCATCGCCCCACTCTATCCTGCTCCCATTGTGAAAGACAGTATTTTAACAGATTCCACTCAAGTTGATTCAATAAGCGGAAAACAAACCCTCTTATTGGACAAAATCAGGTACAAGGCGACCGATTCTATTATTCTAAGCCAAAAGAACCAAAAAATATACCTCTACAACGAGGCTGAAATCTACTACCAAGATACAGAGTTAAAGGCCGGAATCATTATTTTGGACTATATCAAAAACGAAGTCTATGCAGGCAGGATCAAAGACTCTTTGGGCAATTACTCGCAATTGCCCTATTTCAAACAAGGCGATAACGTAGTGATACCTGATTCGATACGGTTTAATTTTGACTCGCAAAAAGCCTTGATATGGAATTCTAGAACAGAACAGCAAGCGGGTATTGGGCCTTTGGGAAGCGACGCCATGAAGGTATATGCCGAAATCACCAAAAAAGAAAATGATTCAGTCTATTTTCTAAGTGAAGGGAAACTAACCACTTCTCAAGATACGATTAACCCTGACTATTATATTCGAATCAGAAAAGCAAAATTCGTGCCCAAGAAAAAGGTAATCGCCGGCCTTAGTAATCTGTACATTGCCGATGTACCAACGCCCATCGCCCTGCCTTTTGCGTACTTTCCTTTAAGTGTGGGAAGAACGGCCGGACTGATTATGCCCTCAATAGGGAATGACCCCAACAGAGGCTACTTCTTACAAAACGGGGGCTACTACTTGCCCATAAGCGATCATGTTGACCTGACCCTTACGGGTGATTTTTACACGAACGGTAGTTATGGTTTTAGAACACAATCAGTATATGCAAAACGCTATAGGTACAGGGGCAACGTAAATTTTAGATTCGAGAATTTGGTCAACAGCCAAAAAGGGTTTAGCGATTTTAGCAGAAGCTCAAATTACAATATTCAAATATCACATTCACAAGACACCAAGGCAAGCCCGAATTCAAGATTTTCTGCCTCAGTGAATTTAGGAAGCAGTCAGTATTTTCGAAATTCATTGAATCAGGTCAATACCGCCAATGTATTGAACAATACCATGTCATCATCAATTTCTTACTCGAAGACCTTTCCTGCCTATCCGTCGATTAATATGAGTTTGACCGCAACGCACAGCCAGCTGACCAATGCCAATTCAACAGATAGTGATAAAGACAATATCAACATGACCCTGCCCACCCTTCAGGCCAGTATGGAACGTATTTTTCCTTTTGCCAAAAGAGATGGTATAAAAAAAGGCGCCTTGCAGAACATAAATTTTCAATATGACCTGAATGCCAGAAATACGCTGACCACAAATGATGAAGGTTTCTTGAAGGCCGCAATGTTCGATAATGCGAGAATAGGGGCGCGCCACCGAATACCTTTAAGCACCAATTTCAAGGTTGCCAAGTTTTTCAGTGTAAGTATGGGCGGTAATTACGAAGATGTATGGACCTTGGAAACATTTGACCAACGCTATGATGCTGATCTTGACAAGGTGGTAAAAGATACCATAAGTGGCTTTGACCGTTACAACAGCTACGGTTTCAATGCAAGCATAGGAACCACGGTGTACGGTACGTTCAATTTAGGGGAAGACAAGAAAATTCAAGCAATTCGCCACGTGATGCAACCTTCTTTAAGGTACGGCTACGCACCTTCGTTTGAGCAATTCTATGATGAATATATTGATGGTAATGGCAAGGTGGTACAGTTCAGTAGATTTGACGGTACATTGAACGGATCCCCTAGGTTAGGGAAGTCTAACAACCTGGCTTTTTCGCTGGCGAATACTTTGGAAGCAAAAGTCAGGGATAAGGATTCTACCGTGCTGGAAGCCAAAAAAATACCGATTTTGAGCAACTTCAATATCTCAACGGGCTATAACCTAGAAGCCGACTCTTTAAAATTAAACCCACTTAGTATAGATGGTGGCACCAGTATTTTAGACAGTAAGATGTCGATTGATTTCTCTGCCAGTTTGGATCCCTATGCCATTGATAACGCTAATCGGCGTATAAATACTTTTAACATCAATAACGGGGGCAGCTTGTTTCGGTTGACAAGGGCAAACGTCAATGTGAGATACTCTATTAGCAGTGAAATGTTCGGTAAAAAAGAAGAAGAGGAAGAAGAGGAAGAAGAGGAAGAAGAAGTGGGTAAATACGATTACGTAGCTGCCAGCGGTGGTAGAGATGATGACCTCTTTGGCAAGGCAGATGATTATGACTATGGCAATGAAAAAAATCAAAAGAAAGACTCAGATATAGAAAACCCCATCTTCGCAACAAAAATACCATGGGATTTCAGGTTGGCCTATTCGGCATCATATTCCAATTCGGCTCGGCAGAATGAATTCAGTAGCCATTCGCTTATGGTTTCAGGTAATATCGACCTATCACCAAGATGGAAAGTAGGTGGGTCTACCGGTTATGATTTTAAGGGAAAGGGGGTTACCCTGACGCAGTTGAGAATCGAACGTGATTTAAAAAGTTTTACCATGCTCTTTAATTGGACCCCTTTTGGGCAATTTAAACGATGGTATTTCTTTATAGGGATAAAAAGTTCTATTCTAAAAGATCTTAAATGGGAAAATAGAAGTCAACCGCCGAGAAGAAGGTAGCGAAAGCCAACTCCTTTATACCTAGCGTGGATCGCATTTTTCTAAAAACGGATGGCTAAAAGAAGTGATTTGTAAAACTAAACGATTATGAGAAAAATTATAAATACCACAAATGCCCCAGCACCTATCGGCCCATACAACCAAGCAGTCCTAAGCGGGAATACATTGTATATTTCAGGTCAAATTCCTATGGATCCCAATACTGGTAGTTTAGTGGAAGGTGATATCAAAAAAGAGGCCGAACAATGTATGTTGAATCTAAAAGCGATTTTGACCGAAGCTGGCATGAATTTCGAAAACGTGGTGAAATCATCAATCTTTTTGAGCGATATGCACCAGTTTTCAAAAATCAACGAAGTATACGCCGCCTATTTTGATGCAGAGACCGCACCTGCAAGAGAAACTGTTGAAGTTGCCAATCTACCCAAATTTGTCAACGTAGAAATTTCGATGATTGCCGTAAAGTAGAACGACAAGCACTATCACGGGTTTGAGTTTGAACTTGATCCTCGAACTTGAACCATGAACTTGAACCATGCTTACGGCTGGCAGGCTTGAACTTGATTCTTGAACTTGAGTTTGAGTTTGAACTTTATACCTAAAGATTCTCTCTATGAAATTCGACCAAACCCTCAATAGGTTTTTGTCGAATAACGCCTACCACCAAATCATTTTTTTTCAAGACCGTAGTCAGCTCTTCTCTTAAGAAATGTGCAATGCTTCCGACGAAGTTGATCGGTACTTTGGTTGCCAGTTCAAACTGCATAATGTAATTGTTAACGAATTGTTGAAACCCTTTATCAATGACCCCTTTAGAATATGGGTGATCCTTGTTTTCGATTAAAAATCGCGCAAAAGTCGCCAAATACGTATTGGGGTTTGGCTGTTTGTATAAATTCTCTTTGATGACGTCAGGTTCAAGATCATAATCCTTGGCGAATTTCATTGCCAGGTCTTGCGGCATCTTATGAAAATAATAATCACGTATCAATTTTCTACCAAAGTAATTACCGCTTCCGTCATCCATAGGAATATAACCCAATGATACCACTTTTTGAAAAAGTTGGTGACCGTCATAATAATTACAGTTCGAACCCGTGCCCAAAATACATACAATACCCTGATCTCCTATTTTTGTTGTTGCAAAAATCGCCGCATAGGTGTCTTCCTTAACATCGGTTTTTGCATTGGGAAAAAAAACGGAAAAAATCTCTTTAAGAAATGATTTCATACGATCCGTGCCACAACCGGCACCGTAGAAATATAAACGAGATACTTTCTCTTTATTTTTAGAGAGTTCAAAATTGTTGGCCAATCGATCTTCTATCACAGAGCGTGTGAGCACCTCTGGACTCAAACCAAGAGTCTGGGTCAAGAACAATTGATTTCCCTTTTCATCCAAGGCTATCCAATCAGATTTGGTCGCACCACTATCAACTATCAATATCATAGGCCAACAGTTAGATCGAAGTATTCTGAAAACAAGTCGAGTTCTACTTGTTTTCAGAATAAATCATATAATATCGCTACTTATAAGCTTGCTACGTACTGGGTCAGATCTAGCATTTTATGAGAGAATCCGGCTTCGTTATCGTACCAGCATATTAATTTGAAGAATTTCGAGTTCAACTCGATTCCGGCTCCTGCATCGAAAATACTTGTTCTAGCATCGCCCACAAAATCTTGAGATACCAGCTTCTCTTCGGTATATCCTAAAATACCCTTCAAATCGCCTTCAGAGGCGGCTTTAAAAGCCTTCTTTATCTCTGCGTAAGAGGTTTCCTTTTCAAGGCGGACCGTTAAATCCACTACCGAAACATTGGTGGTCGGAACCCTAAAGGCCATACCCGTAAGTTTTCCTTTTAACGCTGGAATAACCTTGGTGGCCGCAACAGCGGCACCAGTGGATGCGGGAATAATGTTCAACATCGCACTTCTACCACTTCGCCAATCTTTTCTTGAAGGGCCATCAACGGTCATTTGAGTAGCTGTAGTGGCATGTACCGTTGTCATCAAGGCTTCTGCAATACCAAAATTATCATTCAGCACCTTGGCCATTGGGGCCAAACAGTTTGTGGTACATGAGGCATTTGAAACGATGGTGTCGGATGCTTTCACATCTTTATGGTTAACACCCATTACGAACATCGGTGCGTCTTTTGAAGGTGCTGAAATAACCACTTTCCTCGCTCCACCGTCAATATGGTATTGTGCCGTTTCCAGCGTAGTGAAGATTCCCGTACACTCGGCAACGATTTCTGCACCTACTGCGTCCCATTTAATATTTTTTGGATCTCTTTCAGCGGTAACCTTAACCGTCTTGCCATTAACGACCAAATGTCCGCCTTCAACTTCTACGTTACCATCAAATTTTCCGTGAACGGAATCGTACTTCAATAGGTAGGCAAGATGCTCTACATCTAAAAGATCATTGATAGCGACTACATCAACATCGCTTTTTTCTATAGTTGTTCTGAATACAAACCTTCCTATTCTCCCAAATCCGTTTATTCCTATTTTCAAGTTTGCCATTTTCTACTTTTTGTATTATAATTTATGTTGTCATTATTTCTGAAACCCTAATGAGCTCCATATCTATTGTCGTTTTTCCCTTTATGGCCTTATCAATGGCGGTCAATATAATTTCATTGTTCTGAATGCCTACCATAAAATTTGTTTTTCCCTCCAATAGGGTTTCCACAGCTTTCACGCCCATTCTACTAGCAAGAACCCTATCAAAACAAGAAGGCGGACCCCCTCTTTGCAAATGACCGAGAACGGACACCCTTACATCATAAATTGGCAAATGCTCTTCTACATAATCCTTTAGTTCAAAAACATTTTTACCTATTTTATCACCTTCGGCCACAACCACGATACTAGAAGTTTTACCAGATGCCTTACTTCTTTTCAAGGATTCTAGCAAACGCTCCAGTCCAAGGTTTTCCTCGGGTATTAATATCTCTTCGGCACCCGCACCAACACCTACGTTCAAAGCGATATGGCCAACATCACGGCCCATTACCTCAACAAAGAACAAGCGATTGTGCGAACTGGCAGTATCCCTTATTTTATCAATAATTTCAACAACGGTATTCAAAGCCGTATCAAAACCCAAAGTGTTCGAGGTTCCGAATATATCGTTGTCAATGGTACCGGGTATACCCATTACCGGAAAGTCGTATTCTTGATTGAAAATCATGGCTCCCGTAAAACTACCATCACCACCTATGACCACAAATGCATCAATGCCTTCCGCCCTTAATTGGTCGTACGCTTTTTTGCGGCCTTCTGAAGTTCTGAATTCTTCACACCTTGAAGATTTTAATACCGTGCCTCCCTTATTGATGATATTGTTTACGCTACGGGCATTCATTGGTTTGAAATCGCCCTCTATCATTCCTTCATAGCCTCTGTAGATACCCACACAGGCTATCTTGAAATAGGCGCATGTACGAACTACCGACCGTATGGCAGCGTTCATTCCCGGAGAATCGCCCCCCGATGTGAAAACACCTATCTTTTTTACTTCTGAAGCCATAAAATTAAGCTAGCAAAATTAACGAACTTATCTCAATAAAAGAAAGCTAAGTTCTAATTAACATATTGAACAGTTGTTGTTTATACTCGAACCATGCGCTATTTGATGCAAAGGCAATGGCTGTTACTGTTGCCTTCTTAGAGGTTGAGTTCTTGATTTTTTCAAGAACCAAGAACCAGTTCAAATAATTTTGCAGATATTTTGTGGCTACACCGTTGAAAGAGTCCATAAACTTCCTTAATCCCATATCTAGATTGTTTACATTTTGTACGTGGTATATTTTGTCCACGGTTCTCTGTCCTTTTGAGGCATTGAATTTTTTATGGGTCAGTTCATTGGCTTTTGCAAAAGCACCATAACTTCTATGGCCATCACTGCAAAGTACCTCTGCCCTATCGAGCTTTTCCTTGAGTATGGTGCCTAGATCCTTTTTACTGATACGCCCTCTTGTAGCGACTTTAAAATCTTTGTTTTCCCGATCTGTCACAAGTAGCAACTACAGCCACTTTTTCATCACTTATACCTGCTTTACTTGCTTTTCCTCCCCGTTTTCTGGGCTTTCTATCTAAATTGCGGTTTCCTTTTTCAGAATACGCAAAGAACAGGTCGTCACTCTCCACAATGCCTTGAGATTCTTCTACGGAAAACACTAGAAAAAGAAGTGAGCGATTTATGTCGACAGTCAAATGAAGTTTGAATGGCAATACCAGTTTCTTTTGCACTTTTTCTAATACTATAGCCTGAGAGCAAACAATATAAATACCGGTTCAACTTCTCTTTCTTTTTAATATTATACCAAAATTTCCCTGTAGTCTCACTAAAGTTTTTACCACAGCCATTACAAACATAACGTTGAACCCCTTTATGTCTACCATTGGCTCGAATACGTGTGCCGGTACAATGAGGGCAAGTAACCGCTTTAACTTCATTGTTGTCTTTTACGGCACTCTCTTGCAATGGTAATGACAGTAAAGAGGATACTATACCCTGCTGGGTTTGGGAATCGCTATTGATAAAAAAATCCCTGAAAAAAAATCCGATGGGGTCATAATTAATGCTTTTTACAAAGGTAATCAATATCTATATTAGAACTTAGCTTAAAAGAACTGTTAAACCCCTTATTTTCATTGAACAAATTCACTAAAACGTTTTCGTAAAGAAACCAAACATGGAAAGTTATAAACAGAACATTTTGATTGCCTTTTGTGACAAAATCAGTCAAGCTTCTTGGTTTTCGGATAAAACCGCAACAAGCTGTCCTTGCCCATTATTGCAGCCGAAGTATTCTTTGGCTTGGGTGGTGGGTCTTTTTTAGGTTTGTCTTTACCGAAAATCTTTCTGAAAAGCTCTCTGAAACTATTGAAATCAACTTCGTAAGAAAGGCCCATACCTTGAGTAGAGCCCAAGCGATCGGCCAAATATTCTTGAATCTCGCTCTCACGGCTAAAGAACTTGGCACTAAGAGTGCCTTTTTCGTTCAAAAGTACTTGAATTTCAAAATTTCCGGCAATGATGGTTTCACTGGCTCCTCCTACCGGCACCCCTACCCTACCATTGAACAGTACCTTATCACTGATTTGAGTAGATACGGTGACCCCGATCCTATTGTCAGTTTGTATATCGGCATTTCTATCTTGTATACCTTGTTCGTATGATAGGCCAAGGTTGAATTTATCATCGTCACCCCCCAAAACCTGATTCAATAGGCCAGAAGCCGATTGTAGCAAATTGCCCGTTACCGCCTGTTGGTTTATACCCGTTTGATCATTGACAAAAGAACCTTGCGCCAATAATAAAATAGCATTCCGCTCTTCGATCATTGGATCTTGTAGCCTATATTCCAATTCTGATTGAATAATCGAGTTCGTGCCCGGAAAATCAATATTAAAGCCAATATTAGGGCTTTCAAGCTGACCCGATAATTTAATGACAACGTCAGTGGGTATTCTTCTGGTATACCCGGCATTATCCAATAAAGGTGCTGGATTGGCATTTAAAGAATATACCGCTTCCATATCTAATTCAGCATCTAGGGGTTCTTGGTTCCAGTTAATCGTACCCCCTGGTTTGACCTTGAATGTTTTGTCTATGACACCCCCGAATTTGTAGTGGTACGTTCCGGTGACCACAACAAAATCACCGAACATATGAAATTTACCCCTTGTATTGATACGTAGCAGCAAAAGACCTTCACCGGTTCCTTTTAACGAACTGCCTGTTTTGATATCGGTAACGATCTCTACCTCTGCATCTGGTGTCACCTCTAAATCGAATTCAAGCTCCAAACCATGAAAATCATCCAATACCCCCTTTTCTTCAATTGTTTGAACGTTGTTCTTGTCAATAAAATTTATAAAAGAATAATCACCTACCGAAGCTACATCACTTAGGGGTATCTTGAGCGAGGTGCCGGGCGCTGTTTTTCCATCAACTGTAATGGTAAGTGCTTTGGTAGGGCCAAAAATTCTTCCTTTTCCGTTTAAATAGCCTGCGCCGTAATAGAGCTGTTCTTCATCGAACTCTGTATTGAGTATCAGTAAACGGTCGTTATTTGTATCTACATCAAGGTCTAAAATCCAATCTTTAAAAAATGAATGGCTAATGGTACCATTTAAAACGGCTTTGGTGTTTTCATCTACATCCGTTAGGGCGATTTGTTCAAAATCGAAAGTCTGTTTAGACAAACGCACCCTTGAGTTTTTCGCAAAACCATAATCGACATTAAGATAAGGTACGGCGATACCTGCGTCGTCTAAAGTCAACAAGCCATTGATCTCTGGGTTATCGATATCCCCTTTAATTCGAACATTCCCGTTTAGATTACCTCGAATATTATCTATCACCCCCTCACCAAGAGGATTGAACGGTTCGAGGTCGAAATCTGTAAAATCAACTATTAGGTTGGCTTGGGGCATGTCACCTTTATTGATGATATTACCGATTACATCAAGTTTTTCAATTCCATTATCCGTTATTTGGGTATTTACCACAAAATCGGTCAGGTCTCTATTACCAACAATGCCCATCGTCAGATCACCAAGTCTTATATCGTTTATCGAAAAATCATCGATTGCCAAATTCGAAGAGGGCAGGTAGATGTTGTCTTTCTGAAGAATGTTCAAGGTACCATTGACCTCGCCCTTCAATCTCAAGCTATCAAAAACGGGAGCTATCTTATCTAACGATACGATCTTAAATTGCAATTGTAGATCTTTGAACGTCGAATCTGCCAATTGCCCCTTGAGGCGAATTTGCTCTTGTTCATTATTGTTCATCACGATTTCTTGAATTGTGATACTATCAAGAGTTCTATTGATGATTACTTTGTTCTTGCTATTACCTGCTTTGTTCAATACCCATTTGTTGCCCTTGAAATTGATATCGGATGTTTTTAGGCCAATGACCGATTTGTTCTCTTTATTGAAGGTGTGGTAAAAGTTTAGGTTATAACTATCATTATATTCACTACCGCCCTTGAACTCTGCCCTAAAGAACAGCGTATCATTCAAGGTGGTATTGATCAGATTGAAATTTTTTACATCGTAATAGGCGGTCGAAAGATCACCGACCGAGACATAGGTGTTGAACAGTGGGTTCTTATTGTCTACCTTAACCTCTATTCTATCGGCCTTGTTGCCATAGGCCTCAATACCCGGTGATTTGAAATTAAGCTTGAAATCGCCTTCGTCAGCAACGATATTACCCTTGATAAAGGTATTGGGATCAAAAGAAACCTCAGGAAAAAAAACATCGACGATCTTGTTGTAGATCTTAAAATTAAACGCCAAGGTCTGTTCACCCGAAATTTCAAAGGGGCGATAGTTGGTATAGACAGTGCCCAATGAGTTTTGTACCAGTTTCCCCAATTCCTTCACCTTGAAATTTCCTTTTAGGTATCCAGTTATTATATCTGTGGAATTTATATCTATAGTACGAACAGAATCATTTTCAAATGACGAGGAGACCTTGAAATCTTCAAAATAATAGGTGTCGCTCTTGTTCTGAAAACTGGTTTTTGTAAACTTGATATCACCAACGATATCGTCTAGGGAGTTTCCTGTAATCACCATATTCACTTTGCCCTTGAAAATGGACACACTATCATTTATAAAGTTCAGTTTTTTAAGGTCTGCATAATCTACAGAAGCTATAAAGTTGAAATTGTTCTGTGCCGTTCCGAAATCTGCCAACCCCTTAAAATCAACCTTTAGATTTTCGTCGTTGCTGACCAAAGTACCATCGAACAATTGATCTTTCAAGATACCTGAAACCTTAATGTTCTGATAGTCGTAGCCATTGAAGTTTATTGAGTAGATCTGCCCTATAATCTCAGTATTCAAGTTTTCTTTAACAAAACCTTTGCCCTCTACATTGAAATCAAGTGTTGTTTTTCCCAAACTTTTTCGTTCTACAAAACCACCCAAATCAAAATCGATCAAAGAAACGAACCCTTTATACCGTGCATTGTCAATATTGTCAATATTGGTCAGCTCTAAATCTACATAACTACTACCAATTGGCGAGTTCAGGTTTACTTTTGCAATAATAGCGGTTTCAGTCACCAAGGCGTTGCCCCTTACAGTAAATAGACCCAATTTTTTAAAGGCCGAGGGCAATTTTCCTAAAATATTGGGCATGAGCGATCGTAGCTCGTAATAGCTTGAAGTTACGTTCTTCATTTGGGCATTCATCACAAAGGGTTCACTTTTGCTAAAAAGATTCTTGAAATTAAAATCCCCACGAATACCCGTATTTTCAGATGACACGAACAATTTTTCTGCGTTCAAATCGTTCAGGATCCCATTGATACTTGATGAGAAAATCACTTTTTTATCCTTGCCGAATTGATCATAAAGTAAATTTATTTCGTTAAATGCCACTGTTGACTCATTAAATTCAGCGGCAATATTCACTTTGTTCAAAAAATCTTTAAAATCTTTTCGGTCATAATTAAAGACCAGATTGCCCTTTATCTCAGATTCGGGTGTCTTTATGTTCAAAGAGTCAAACCGCATCTGTTTTTTTGTGTACTTGAAATTGGTCACTAGCTTATCTACCTTTAAGCCGAGTTTACTATTGAACGACATAGCCTGAATATCAACCAATACCTCAGGCCCTAGAATTAGGAAATCTTTGGCGGAAATGTTCAAGTTTTTAAAATTCAACATTTCGCTGCTCTCACGGTTTTCATCGATAAGTTTAAAATTGCTATTGGCGATCTCTACATTTGAAGAGGAAAAAAAGAATGAATCCCCCGGTTTTCTCGGCTCGCCATCATCAAGCTTGTCGATAAAAACCTCTAAATTGGTAATTGTGGTATCTTTATATGTTTTTAGCTTAAAATCGATTTCATCAACGTCAATATCACCAAATTCCAATTTTCCATTAACGAGATTACGCATACTTAGAATCGAAGTAGTGAGCTCGTTCACATAGAACAACGTATCTTTTCTATAATCCTCAATATAGACCCCCTTAAGTGAAGTATCCCACGAAATAAGAGAAACCCTTAATTTATCGATATTTATATTGGTCCCATATTTTTCGTTGATAGAATTTGTGGCATACTTGGCAAAACGGGTCTGTAAAACAGGTGAAGAAAGAATGACCGTGCCCAAAACACAGATCAGCAAAAACACCAACAACGTTCTAAGCAGTATTTTTCTAAGTTTTTTGATAGGTCTTTATGTTTTACCTTTGTACTCCAATTTCTATTCCAAACCTTGTGGAAAACAATACTATTTATATTCTTGCCATCGAATCTTCATGTGATGACACTTCTGCCGCTGTTTTGTGCAATAAAAAAGTACTGAGCAATGTAGTGGCAACACAAAAAATACATGAGGAATATGGGGGCGTTGTACCCGAACTTGCCTCAAGGGCGCACCAACAGAATATCGTTCCGGTCGTGCACCAAGCGTTAACGAAAGCAAATATCGATAAAAAACAGTTATCAGCCATAGCTTTTACGAGAGGGCCCGGACTTATGGGCTCGTTACTTGTAGGTACTTCTTTTTCAAAATCATTGGCGATGGGTCTTGAAATTCCATTAATCGAGGTAAATCATATGCAGGCCCACATTCTTGCTCATTTTATTGAAGATGATGGCATGAAGCCACCAGAATTTCCGTTTTTGGCCCTTACCATCAGTGGTGGCCATACCCAAATTGTTCTGGTAAATGGTTTTTTTGATATGGATATTTTAGGGGAATCTTTGGACGATGCTGTTGGCGAAGCCTATGATAAAAGTGCAAAGGTATTAGGATTACCCTACCCTGGCGGACCCTTAGTGGATAAATATGCGCAATTGGGAAACCCCAGAGCATATCCTTTTCCTAAACCCAAGGTAGACGGATTGAATTTTAGCTTTAGCGGATTAAAAACAAGTATTCTTTATTTTATCCAAAGAGAAACAAAAAAAGACACTGATTTCATCAACAAGAACCTGAACGATATTTGTGCCTCGATTCAGTATACGATCACCGAAATTCTTATGGATAAACTTAAAAAAGCCGTAAAACAAACTGCTGTGACCCAAATTGCCATTGGAGGGGGCGTATCGGCCAACTCAAGTATTCGAAAGGCATTAAAAAATACGGAAGATCATTATGGGTGGGCGACCTATATCCCTAACTTTGAATACTGTACAGACAATGCGGCCATGATAGGCATCGTTGGGCATTTCAAATACAGGGCATCGAATTTCGCTGACCAGAGTGTAACAGCCAAAGCGAGGTATGTCATCGGCCAATAAAAACAAACGCAACTAATTCTTAACAAACCATGCAGTTATTCTACAACCCTCGTTTAGACAACAGTGCTTCGCAATTTATGTTCAGCACCGAAGAAAGTAGGCACATCATCAAAGTACTCCGAAAAAAAGAAGGTGATGTATTGAAGATCACCAATGGAAAAGGATATTTGTTCGAAGCGAAAATTTTAACGGCCGACATTAAAAAATGTAAGGCCGAAATTGTTTCGACTACAAAAAAGCACAAAAAAATGTACTGGTTGCACATGGTTATAGCACCTACTAAAACAAATGACCGTTTTGAATGGTTTTTAGAAAAAGCCACCGAGATTGGCGTTCATGAAATCACGCCCATCATTTGCAGCAATTCAGAACGAAAAACTTTAAAAATGGAGCGCATGGAGAAAATCATTCAATCTGGCATGAAACAATCTTTACAAGCGTTTTTACCCAAGCTCAATGAGCCTATTACTTTTGATGAGTTTATAAAAAAAGAACGACAAGGCCTGCTTTTTATAGCCCATTGCGAGAAAGGTGAAAAGGTAGATTTAAAAAGAAGAGTCGCCCCTGATAAAGATGTGACCATACTTATAGGGCCTGAAGGTGATTTTTCGTTAGCTGAAATAAACAGCGCCTATGACAACGGCTTTTTGCCTATCTCACTAGGGCAAAACAGATTACGAACAGAAACTGCCGGACTTGTGGCTTGTACTACCGTGGCGATGATAAACAATGGATAATCTAATTATTGTATCTAATATATGAGACTGTCTAGAACTCTTTTGATTCTTTTTGTATTCGGACTTTGCTACCTCTCAAACGCCCAAGAAATCGCTATCTTAAAATACAATGGTGGTGGTGATTGGTATGCCAACCCTACGGCTTTGCCGAATTTGATTCGTTTTTGCAATGAGAACATCCATACCAAAATCAACGAAAAACCAAAGACCGTTGAAGTGGGCGATATCACTATTTTTCAGTACCCTTTTCTGCATATGACCGGTCATGGTAACGTGGTTTTTTCACAAGATGAGGCCGAAAACCTTAAAGCATACCTGCTATCAGGTGGGTTCTTACATATTGATGACAACTATGGCATGGAACCCTATTTGCGAAAAGAGCTCATAAAGGTGTTTCCTGACAAGGAATTGGAAGAACTGGGAGCCGACCACCCCATTTTCTCTCAAGAGTATAAATTTGCCAAGGGATTGCCCAAAATTCATGAACACGATGGTAAACGACCTCAGGCATTGGGTATTTTCAATGAAAACCGACTGGTCTTGTTATTTACCCTTGAATCAGATCTGGGCGATGGCTGGGAAGACCCCTCAGTTCACAATGACCCAGTGGAAGTGCGTAAAAAAGCGTTGCAAATGGGCGCGAATATTATATCTTACGTTTTTAAAAATTAACGAATGACGCCAAAAACCCTGTCAGAGGGAATCTTACGGGCACTTGCAATACTAGTTGGCATACTGCTTTTAGGCTACTTTTTATATCAAATTAGATCAGTACTGGCCTATATAGCCATTGCAGCGGTCATCTCGCTAATGGGCAGGCCCATTGTGCTCTTTTTGAGAAAAAGGCTTAAATTCAACAATACCCTTGCGGTTATCATTACCATGTTGCTTCTAATAGGTATTATAGTAGGTATAATCGCCCTTTTCATACCCCTTTTAGTGCAACAGGGCCACAATCTTTCGTTACTGAATATAGACGCCCTTCAAGGCAATGTAGAAAACCTGTACCGTCAAATCACAAATTATTTGAGTGTGAGTTCGGCCGAAATAGAACAAACTATCAAAGATTCTAAAATTTTCACGAACTTTGACTTTAGATTTATCCCCAATATACTTAACTCATTTGTCGGTATACTTGGTAGTCTGAGTATTGGCCTGTTTTCAGTACTTTTCATCACTTTCTTCTTTCTAAAAGACAGTAAGTTGTTCGAAGAAGGTCTTCTGGTATTTATTCCCCAAAACAAAGAGAGCCGTCTAAAAAAATCGATAAATACCATAAAAGACCTATTGTCTCGCTATTTTGTTGGTCTGGTATTTCAAATTTTGATTTTGTTCGTAATCTATTCTATGGTACTTTTCATTTTCGGTATCGAAAATGCCATAGTGATCGCCTTTCTTTGTGCTCTTTTGAATTTGATTCCGTACGTAGGCCCGATCATCGGCGGAGTACTTATGTTGGTGCTCACAATGACCAGTAATCTAGGTGCTGATTTCAGTACGGTGATCTTGCCAAAAACCAGCTATGTAATGATCGGTTTTATCATTGGTCAATTGGTCGATAATTTCTTCTCTCAACCCTATATTTTTTCCAATAGTGTGAAGTCACATCCACTTGAGATTTTTCTGATTATTATTATAGGGGGATTGCTTTTCGGCGTGACCGGAATGATCATTGCCGTACCCGGATACACCGCTATAAAAGTCATTTTAAAGGAGTTTTTAGCTGAAAATAGGATTGTAAAGTCATTGACAAAAAATTTATAGCTTTGCTTTGAATAAGAATATATTAAAATCTGGTATACAATCTTTTATATCAAAAAATATAGATACTGACATTGTGTCGGTTCTGTTGAAAAAACCAATTTTTGAGGGTGTTGCCCCAAAAGAATTGGCCGAGCAGATAGAAAGTAAAAAAAAGTGCGGTAAAAAGCTACCAACATGGTTTAAAACCCTTGGAATCTACTACCCCAAAAAACTAAGTGTCGAGCAAGCCTCTTCCGAAATCACAGCCCGTTACAAAGCTCAAATCGTTACTGGAAAATCACTCATAGATCTTACGGGCGGGCTGGGTGTAGACAGCTATTTTTTTAGCCACAAAATCACTTCGGTTTTACACTGCGAAATAGACCGTGAACTTTCTGAGATCGCATCTCATAATTTCACAATATTTGGTGCTGAAAATATTGAAATGTTTTTTGGTGACGGAGTAGCGTTTTTACAAAAAACGAACCGATATTTTAATTGGTTGTTTCTAGATCCCTCCCGAAGAAATAAAAAAAAGGGGAAAGTTTTTCTTTTATCCGATTGCTCACCCAATGTTCCTGAATATTTAGACCTTTTGTTTAGTAAATCTGATAGCATTCTACTAAAAACCTCTCCTATTTTAGATATAACAGCCGGCATCGATAAACTGCAATTTGTAAAAGAAGTGCATATTGTTGCTGTAAACAATGAAGTCAAAGAACTGCTTTGGGTCATGAAAAAAGATTTTATCGGTGAAATCACAATAAAGACCATCAATTTTTCAAAACAGGCCCATCAGGTATTTGATTTTCGGCTGTCAGAGGAAAAAGAAACGAATTCAGAAATTTCATCCCCATTAAATTATCTATACGAGCCAAATGCTGCCATTATGAAATCCGGCGGATTTAAAACAATCGGAAGTCGATTTTTATTAAAGAAACTACATGAGCATACCCATCTGTACACATCGAACAAGCTGATCGTTTTTCCTGGAAGACGGTTTGAAATCGAAAAATGTATTCCCTACAATAAAAACGACCTAAAAACACTGGGCGTAAAAAAAGCAAATATTACCACTAGAAACTTTCCTGACAGTGTCGTCACTATTAGAAATAAATTTAAAATAAAGGATGGAGGAGAAATATACCTTTTTTTTATCAAGAACCTAAACGAAAAACACCTAGTGCTTATATGCCGTAAAATATAACCGCCAGTGGTTTTTAGGTCAATAAGCCTATTTTTACAATCTGTTTTGCCTCTCTGAAATTTTCGCCTTTAATAAAAAATTTCTTGAAACCGACCTGCCTGCCGTAGGAAGGCTATCCCCAAGGCAAGCCATAGGGGTACTAGCCTGCCAGCCGGCAGGCTGGTTTCGCCGGTTTCATCCCGATTATCATCGGGAACCGAAATTTTATATTTTGCCCCACCCGGTCCCGACGCTTCGGGAGCGAAAAGGCAATTCCGACCTCCCCCAAGGGGAGGTGTAATCGGAAACCCTGCCTCCGGCAGGCAGGCCTGCCTGCCGGAGGCAGGCCCGAGGCAAAACCGTCGAGGAATTATTTAGATTAAAGCCATTGCAAGTGCGTAAAAAATATTTTTCATGGTACGTGTTTTATTATTTTCTTTTTTGCTCGATAAACCACGTGTACAACGCTTCGGTATTATACGCTTTGACCCATGAATCATGGCCGACCCCTGGGTATCTTGTGAATTTTACGTCATAATTCATTTCTTTAAGCCTTTTCACCATTGCCTCGGACTCTGATATGGGAATGGACGGATCTTCTTCACCGTGAAAGACCCAAATGGGCATTTCTTTATCGATCCATGCCGCATAAGGTACGGGAGTCATTCCACAGACTACGGCCAGTGCCGCAAATTTATCAGGGTATTGCACAGCCATTTCCCATGCGGCTCCTCCTCCTCGGCTGAGTCCTGTTAAATAAATACGGTTTTTATCTACCCTGTTGTTTACGACAATACTATCCAGCAATTGATTGACCGCCCTGGTGTTCCACCATTTTTTTTGATTCGGGTTTTGGGGCGCCAATATCAAAAAAGGGAATTGTTTGCCCCGCGCTATCAATTTTGGAGGGCCATTGCGTTTTACTGCGACCAAGCTATCGCCAGATTCCCCACCACCATGCAGAAACAACAAAATGGGAAACTCTTTATCTGTATTGGTTTCATAGTCTTTAGGATAGTATAGATAGTAACTGAGTTTTTCTTTAGTGACCGTTTTCATCTCATCATCTATGAGCTGTGGGGCCGATTGGGCAGCACAAGCTTGAAAAAGCAACATATACAGTAACAGGCAAATTATTTTTTTCACGGAAACCAATGTACAAAAAAAGATGCCCAAATGGACACCTTTTATACTTCAAAAAATTGAATACGTTACCTATACAAGGTAAAGTGGCCTACGTAGCGTATTTTACTCTTGTCATTTGCATTTATTACATACCAATAATCTCCTGTCGGTAGTTCATTACCTTCATAGGTACCGTCCCAAGCATCGATTTGGTTCAAAATGGCCACCACCCTTCCGTATCGGTCATAGATCTTAACCTCTATATTCGGGAAGAATTCTCTATTTTTAGGAAACCATTTATCATTGTTATTATCGCCGTCAGGGGTGAAAAAATTTGGAATCTCCAACATACCTGTAAATTCAAATGGTATGGTAACCACAGCTACACAACCTCCTTCATCTCTCACCTCTACGGTAACAATCGTACTCTCATTCGTTAAGAACACGGTTTCGGTTCCGGTTGATTCTCCTTGAAAGAAGAACTCATAGTTTCCGTATCCGCCTTCGGCGATAGCGGTTACTTCGTTCGGACCGGTTTTTTCAGCTACCAATGTAAGCGGGTCGTACGCTTCGATCGAGAACTCTACAAAATTGGTACATCCGTTTTGGTGGTAGATATACACGATATGGTCACCTGCGGGCAAATCGCCCCAAGTAGTTTGGGTTTCTGCCAAAGCACTGATCGCATCTGTAGGGTCAACTGGGTCCAAGGCGAACAATAGATCTGGTAACAGGCTAGTGTCTTGCATATTCACCGTTGCCGTACTATTGGGGAAAATACCTTCACAACCATATTGAACAACTGGTTCGGCCGTAAGATCTACCCCGATTGCTATCGGTATTATAATATCGGTAAGACAATCATTGGCATCTCGTACCTCAACAATATAAGATACCCCGCCGATCAAGTTGTCAAAGTACATACTATCGTTTCGAACGAAAACCTCGCTACCGTCTGAATCGGGACCGATCAACCTGGTCTCATAGTAGGTCGCTGACGTCATCGGATCCACAAATGGGGTGCCGCCAACAATGGCTATTTGAGCTGTACCATCTTGAAAGCCAATACAGGTTTCAGGAGACGAATCAACAAGGGTAGCGGTCAATATTTCAGGTTCGAGAACCTCTATAACATCCCTTTCAAAACACCCGTTCTCATCTTGTATCAAAATCTCATAACTACCCACTGCCAATTCATCAAAGGTATAGATACCCGGAGTTGTGATCTCACTGAAGAATTCATTAAAATTGGGTGCTATGGCAAATTGTACCAGCCCCTCACCACCACTTGTCACTTCAATCGTAATGGTACCATCTTGCTCGCCATTACAGCTTACAGGGGTTGATGCCACGGTATAAATAATCGGTTCTGGTCTCACTATTTCAAAGGGGCCCTCTATATCGCTACAAGTGGCACCACTTGTTACGGCGATATAATAGTCGGTGCCTGGGGCTAGACCCTCAAAAGTACCATGATCCTGTGGTGCTCTCCCTGCATAGACGGTTGCAGTTGCTGCCGGACTAAAGGCATCAACAGGGTCTCCGTTATACAAGATGAACATTTCACCACCAACTCCCCCACTGATAAACGATTCTATTCGACCATCAAGTTCAGAAAAACAAGAGATATCATCGGGTAGATTCGCCGCTAGGTCAATTCCTATAGCATCTGTCATGGTAATACCGTTTGAGTTTACCGGCATACAAGTGTTAGCAGTATTCTTTTTTCGAACTTCATATTGATAACTGGTGGTAGGGCTACCCACACCAGTCAGAAACACCTCTGACACGCCAACACCCATATCGATCCATGGATCACCAGGGCCTACTAACGGTATTGTTCGGTATTCATATTCAAAGTTCGATAAAGGATCGTGATTATCAATAAACAATCGCATTTCACCAGCCCCTCCACAACCGGGCACGCGCGTCTGCACCAATTTTGGTTCGATTGGTAGTGGTGGGTTTACAAAATATGGTATTGTCACAAAAATACAACCATAACTCGATGATACTTCTATCGCGTACCAACCTCCGCTAATAAATCCGCCACTAGCACCTATAAAGGTGGGGGTGTTCTGTAACCCACTGGTCGAAGCGATGTCGGTATTGTCGTTGCTGTTCAAATACAATAATCTATAGTTGTACCCCGCGCCTGCAAAACCTCCGGCCGCACCTGCGGTTGCCGTAGTGGCATCCCCTGTTGTAGGGTCATAGGCTTCTAGAATGGCATTATTGCCATTCGGGCACTGTAATGCCAGCGGTTCGCGTATGCCCGCATCAATTGGCGGAACAATGGGCAAATTGATGTCAAATGTAGCCGTACAGCCTTCCACATCGCGTATTTCGACCCGATAATCACCACTTGCCAAGTTTTCAAATTCATTGTTGTTAGAATGAGGCACAACTTCAACATAACCAGAACCACCATCTCTCAATAACCTGAAATCGTAGGCCGAAGTATCCCATCCATTTATTCCTGTTGCTTCTATTTTACCTGTATTGTCATTACAGCTCACATTACCTACTTCCACAGCGGAAACATCCAAAGTTCCGTTCGGGGTACGTATCGTTGCCACATTACTATCAGAGGTACAGAAAGGCATCGCTGTCGAAACCACTTCTACAAAGAAATTTCCCCCGGGCAGGCCAGGAATCGTTTCTGGATTGTTGGCCGTATCAAAACTACCCGTGGCCAAAGGCGTTGTCTTTGTTATATCGCTTCCTTCGTACACAGTATAAGAATACAATCCCGTATAATCGGTAACTTCAATAGACAAGGCTCCGTCACTGGCACCAAAACATTGTACCGGTTTGGCCTCACTAATTACCACCGTTGGTTGTATGGGCTCGACGACCGTATGCTTGGGCATGGGGTAAACACAACCAAAAGGCGTATTGTCTTGAATCTCGAAAAGATAATCGCCTGCCGCTGGCAAGAATACATCAACAAAGTTGTTGCCTGGAGTGTTGGTTACCGGGGCAACAGCAACGGCAGATATAGTAGATACCGTAAAATCAGCTGTTCCGACCACCTCAATACGAACAATTTCAGATTGAGTACAGTTCAAAGGTCGTGTTACTGTTAGCGAGGAAACAACATCCATTGGAGGGTTAATACTAACATTCGCAGTAGCCTGACATCCGTTGTCATCAATGGCATATATGGTTATATTCTGTACACTACCGTTATCGACAATCTCAAAGGTGTTACTGGTCTGGTAATTTTCAAAACCTGTTATACTATACCGATAGTTTGCTGGGGTACCGGGACTCGTTAGCGTTACCGTAATTGTTGTAGAACTAAATCTATTCGCCCCTGGCTCACATGTAAAATCAGGTGCTAACGCACTGATAGTGAAAACAGGGGGTTCAATTATCACCAGTTCGCCCGACAGGGCAGTACAGTTTCTAGAGGACACCACCTCAACCTCATAGCTTGCGGCGGCTAGACCGGGGAAAGATCCTGATGCATTATTGGTAATCAACACTCTTGAAACGAAGTCCAACAAACGGTAATCTATTGGCCCGTCAGCATCCGTTCCTGCTTGAAGCACAATATCGATACTTCCGTCATCGTCACCCGTACAAGTCACATTTTCAGGCGTTGTAGGTAATATTACCGGCATAATCGCCGGATCTAAGATGATATTCGAAACCAAGAAGGTACAGTTCGAAGCACTATCGGTTACCAGATTATCAGTTACTAAGACCTGATAGCTTCCCGGTCTCATTCCCGTAAATACAGGATTGTTATTTTGTGATATACTTACAGGGGCGCTAAGATAATCGGTTCCTGTAAGAACGAAATCAAAATCACCACTACCTCCGTTCGGAATTATCGTTATTACACCATCCGCATCATTACAGGTAGATTCGGTACTGAAACCTCCAGAAGCAGAGAGAAATTCATAAACTATAGTGGTTCCTTGGCTCGTACAGCCGTTCGCATCTATAACATCAACAAAATAATTGCCAGGTGTGCCTACTGTGAAGGTATACACCCAATTAGCCCCACTCAATACCGCGAACTGGGTATCACCGCCCAAGGTAAATCTAGGGGTGTCAACTGTTGCAGGTACACTAACGATAATATCGAAAGAAGGAGATGCAACGGCACATTGGTTACCGACCACAAATGTCGGTACGGGCAATGCCGGATCCAAAGTAATAATCTCAGCAATTGCAAACGAGGTACAACCAAGGTTATCTCTTACATAAACATCATAATTGCCCGCTGGGCCGAAAAAGGTCGTTGCAGGTGTGAAATCACCCGGTGTCGGGGGTACGCTTACCGCCATAAAGGCAAAGGTATACGGGCCACCGGCACCACCGTTACCTTGTACGGTAATCGAACCATCAGCGGTACAGTTGGCCGGTGTCAAGGTCAAAATATCTATGGATGGAAGGTTCTGTACTATCGTTACAGAAGCTGCATCGGTACAGTTATCGGTAAGGTCGGTCACTATTATCTGATAGTTGCCCGGAAGCGTTTCGTGTGTTCCCGAATGTGTTGGCGACACGTTGAGAGGTGACTCCAAAGTAATTCGAACACCGGTATCTGTATTCAATAATTCGACGACAAGATCACTATTTGGGGCAAACCCATTAATGTCATAAGTAATTTGACCATTACGGTTTATATCACAATACCCAGCAGTAGTACTTGCGGTAACATCCAAAGTAGATGGGCCGTTAACTGGTGGAATCTCCACTAAATAAACACAGCCCGTACCTACATCGGTTACTTCTACCGTATAGGTCACCCCAAATTGCAGTTCATTGAATGTATGTCTTCTCGGTGGAATATTAGGCGTTACAGGGGCGCTCGGATCGTTCTCTAAACGAATCAAAAATGGTCCAACACCTCCAAAAATCTCCACCGTATTGCTAAAGCCCGTTAATGTACAGACGGGAATAACGGAATCTGGCACGACCGTAACCGTTGTCTGGTCCACGGTAACAGAATCGGAATCCCTACAGCCCAAAGCATCAATGGTAACAACTGTATAGTTGCCAGGAGCCAAATTACCGAAAGTCTCGTTGGTACTGGCCGTTGGCCCTATTTGGGCAATTTCAGTGCCGAATTCGTCCTCTAAAATATAGGTAAAATTAGCGGTACCATCAGTTACACCGGTTATCTGAACCGTACCTTCTACGGCACTGGCACTACAAACCGCCAATGTTGGTACTACGGTCGCATCTGGTGGTGGGGTACTATCCAAAGGAATCGTTACGGAAGCCGGTAAGGTTTCACAGCCCCTTGAATCGCGAACCACATACGCATAGGTCTGGCCTGCGTTCAGGTTCGAAAAAGTGGATTGTGTACCAAAAGCCCCATCGTCAAAGCTTATCAGATAGGCAGGAATACCACTAGTAGCATCTGGGGTTATGGTAACAATACCATTGTTGTTAAGACCACAACTTGCCGGTGTGACCACTACAGTTGCGGGATCTATTGATTGTGGCGGATTCAACGTAATCATGGTCGATTGCGCAATACACCCTTCATTGTCAGATACCCTAAAGATATAGTCTCCGGGTACGTTCGTATCATATAGGAAGTTATTCGAGGTAAATGGCACGGGAGCAGAAAAACTTCCCCCGTTATCTGTACTTACCTCGTATAATTTAGGGGTGACACTTGCAAGATATCCTCCTGTAACAAGTACACGTATTTGTCCGTCTGCACCACCACAGGGTATTTCGGTCTCTATACTTGTATTTACCCTTAACTGTGGGCGCACCGTAATATTGATGTCGTCAGAACAGCTATTGCCATCAACTACCTCTAGGGCATAATTCCCCGGACTAAGACCTGGGAATATAGGACTTGCCTGTAAAGGGCCACCATTGATCCTATATTGATGGGTACCAATCGCCGCAGATCCCGCTGTGGATGTTACGACCATTGTTGCTCCCGTTCCGGGAACATAACAGAAATCGGAAGCTACGGCATCTAAACTAATGGTCGGGGTGTCTATAGGTGTAAGACTGAAACTAAATGTGTTGGTACAGCCTTCGGCATCGGTAACCGAAAGCATATAGCTACCCGTTACTGAAAGATTACCAAAAGTCGATCCAGCCTTAGGGCCTACCGTGGTAGCTCCGCCTGGGAATACCAAAGTATATCGATTATTACCCCAGCCACCGGTTGCATTGGCCACTACCCTACCCAAATTTCCGTTCGCACAGCTCATTGCCGTTACGGTACCGGTCAATGCTAAGGGCGTAGCGGGTTCTTCAACTGTAATGCTGGCCGTACCGGTACAGCCTGTATCAGCATCGGTCACCGTAATGGTATATGTTCCTGCGCCCAGGGCGGTAATGTCTACCTCTCCAGCATTCTGGGGCGCGCTCTCCGCACCGCTATTTATATTATAGGTATAGTTATTCGAAAATCCGTCAATAAGAAAAGTACCCGAACCATCGGTTACACCCGTACATACTTTGGTATCGCCACCTGATTTTACACGAGCCCTAATTGAACTGAGCAAGGCAGGCGTAAAGCCCTCGGTATACGTACAGTTATTGGCATCCGTTACCTGAAAAATATAGGAGGTCGTCGTGTCTAACCCTATAAAAGTATCGCTTGCACCATTGTTAATGGTAACCGGACTTATGATAGAATAATTGGTTATTGCCGCACTACTCGTTGCGGTAAGCTGAACATCAGAAGTATTGGTCATACAACTAGTATTGCTTTGTGCAAAATCGATATCGGTAGGTGGATCTACATCTACAATGGTTATCGGCGTAAGTTCTAAACGGCATCCACCACCATCTTCTATCATCGGAGTGTAGGTACCAGCTACAAGATTAGGATAGGATGTGGTTGCGGTAAAATTAAGTCCGTCAATACTAAAAACATATCCACTTCCCGAACCACCGCTTGCTGCGCCAAAATCGATTTGGCCACCAACAGTACCGCCAAGACCGTCACAGGTACGATCTGCGATTTTAGTTGCAGATCCAGTTATTACACCAACATTTGTTACCGTGACAGAAGGTAGGGCCAATGTACATTCAAAACCACCTTGTTGGTAGCGTACCCCTATGTTGTTGTAAGTACCGGTCGGAACAGATATAACAGGATTGGTATCCCATGGGTCAGTTGAATCAACACGGAAAGAAAGGTTGTACCCATTTGAATTCACCACATTGAAATTAATTTTCGCACCACCGTTTGAACAGGTTCCGTTGATACCTGTTGCATTTATTACTGGAGGTGAAAGGTTCTCTACATTTGATGAGGCCGTAATGGTACACCCGCTACTATCGGTTATCAAAAAATCATACGTGCCAGGGGAAGTTGCCGTATAGGTGGTACTACCTGTATATGAAGGACTCGCTGGGCCAGACCCATTAACTATAAAAGTATAAGGTGCAGACCCCCCGGTAGTATTAACCGTGATATCTACACTCGCAATGGTAGAGCAACCAAAACTGCTGTTTACCTCGGTCGAGGCATCAAGGGCAGCCAGACCATTTCCTATTACAATAGGGTTATTACTGGTGTCCCGATCCTGACGAGGTGGATCTATGCCGTTCAACAGATCTCCCGCACATTGCTGGGTTTCCACCTGAACCGTATATGTACCAAAACCTACGGCGGCAAAAGTGTGGGTAGACGCTGGTATAAAAGCCGTAAATTCCTGAGGGGTGTTACTAGCATCCAACAAGGTATATTTATAGGGCCCTGGAACATTATTTGCGGTTGCCGTAACCGTACCCGTATCTCCTGAACATTGTGCATCGGTAAAAGTTACATCGATAGTAATATCCTGTTGCAGAATCTCAATTGGGGCATAAGGGTACTCACATGCGCCCGGTGTGCCCTGCTGACGTGCTTTGATATTGTAGATGCCCGGTGACAAAGTATTGAATATCGGTCCTTGCCATGGCCCAAAACCACTGCCGCTATCCATACTGTACTCATAGGCACTTGAAAGACCCGTAATTTGTATTCGACCAGATACACCACAAATAAAATCTGTTTTTACAAACGTTTGGGTAATGGTGCTTTTCTTGACTTTGAAATAATAGTTCTGACCATCTGCAACAACACGAAATTCCGCTCCTCCAGAAGCGGGAATAGTACTGGCAATCAAATCGAATGTAGATCCGGTATGAATTGGCGACCCGTAACAACTTAGATTGCCATCAGGGCAATCGCTATTGATATCAGGCGTACAAGACCCTCCTAGCCGATACCACTGAACCGATCCAAAACTACCCGAAAGTGTAATTGTTCTATCATCTAAATCTCCACATAAATTAAATCGGGCAAGCGTACTACCATCATCGGCACATGTTACTTCCTCATCCGCCCCTTGAATAATGGTGGTGAACATCGGGGCATTTAATGCCTTTAGGCTATTGTTCGATTTTGGTTCAAGAACACTATTGGAAGATTCTCTTGTGGTATCATCACTAGAGCTGGTCGTAGAGGTTTCCAATACAGAAGCGACTTCAGTGATAAAAGTATATACTTTGGTATTTGCAAGAGCGGTGGTACATACTACTGATAAGCTTATCAATAGTAGCGCATACAGAATATGCCATTGTTTTTTTAGGAGCATAGGTTAAGTCGAATTTGGGCAAGAACATATGACATGGGAATCACAATATTCTTTGGAATAACTGTTTAAACTTATAAATTCTCTTTATATTTAACCCCTCATGTAGGGTTTCTTTATAATATTCAATTAACGTTCTATTATGAAAAATAGTGTACTACTTACTTGTTTATTCGTTGTAATACTCAATTTCTCATGCGCACAAGACCCTGAAAATCAAGCAACTATACCTGATAAAATATCGTTTTCAGCACAATTACTGATCGATGAAATGCAGATTCCTTGGGGTATGGTGTTCTTGCCCGATGGTAGTATGTTGGTTACCGAAAGATCCGGGACCCTTATCCATTTTTCCGAAGGAAAAAAGACCTTGGTTTCCAACGTACCGGAAATCTATCAAAGAGGACAAGGCGGACTGTTGGATATTGAACTACACCCCAACTACGGGAACAACGGTTGGATCTATATTTCGTATGTTTCTTCTGATGGCGATGAAAAGGGAGGGCACACCGCTTTGATACGTGCAAAACTTAAAGATAACGCATTGATTGAAAATGAGTTACTGTACAAAGCCTCACCAAATACTACAAAAGGGCAACATTTTGGTTCGCGCATTGAATTCGACAATGATGGCTATCTTTATCTATCTATCGGAGAACGGGGTGAACGTGATGTAAACCCTCAGGATATTACCCGTGACGGAGGTAAAATATATCGGTTTTTTGATGATGGAAGAATTCCTGAAGACAATCCTTTCGTCGGAACGGATGGTGCCAAAACGGCCGTTTACAGTTACGGGCATAGAAACCCTCAGGGCTTGGTAAAACACCCTGATACCGGTGAAATATGGGATCATGATCACGGCCCCCGAGGTGGTGATGAAATCAATATCATAAAAGCCGGGGCAAACTACGGTTGGCCCGTAATCACTTATGGCATCAATTATAATGGTACCCCTATAACCGATATTACGGAAAAAGAAGGAATGGAGCAGCCCATTCACTATTGGGTACCCTCTATCGCACCGAGTGGAATGACCTTTATCACTACAGACACTTACGGTAGCGACTGGAATGGAAGCCTGCTCGTTGGATCTTTGGTATTTCAATATTTAGAACGGTTGGAAATGGACGGTACAAAGGTGATCAGCCAAGAAAAACTGATGATCGATATCGGCCGTGTACGCGATGTAAAAGAAGGCCCTGATGGTTTGATCTATGTAGCCGTGGAGGGAAAGGGAGTTTATAAGTTGGTGCCTTCGACGCCGTAGCGCTTCCCAAAAAAAAAGTCCTCCCCTAGCCCCTCCGAAGGAGGGGGATTTTAGCAGAACGCAGTCGAGGTCTATTTTACCAGTAAAATTGATTTCCATTGTCAGGTCGAGCGCAGTCGAGACCTAGTTTTGTTAGTATAATGTTAATGGGGTATCCATTTATCTCCCGTAAATACGTATCTTTATTGTATGCGTTATCCTGGGAATCAAATGGAGTTTGAGCAGATGTTCGGTTCCGAACAGGACTGCATCGATTATCTTGCCCATATTTAGATGGCCAAGAGGTTTCGAGTGTCCTAATTGTGGTTGTACCCTCTTCTGGAGAAAGAACAAGGGTCGTAATGAGTGTACGGGTTGCCATAAAGAGACCAGTATTACCAGCGGCACTATTTTTCATAAGTCTA
>UOEL01000047.1_pt1 | contig 42992 bp, 39 predicted proteins | sample 1989351 | NCBI WGS metagenome assembly UOEL01 (sample SAMEA4712195, study PRJEB27164) | hydrothermal vent metagenome | biome: marine basaltic hydrothermal vent biome; feature: marine hydrothermal vent; material: mineral | place: Pacific Ocean | collected 2011-06-14/2011-07-23 | depth 1719 m
AGAGACGAAAAAGTGAAATTTTCGGAGATCAAAGGAGAATATGCTCTTCTCGATTTTACATCTGCATTTTGTGGGCCATGTATCCAGGCTGCAGAGGAATTAGTGGAAATAAATGAAATTTATTCGGATTCTTTAACAATCATAAGTTTTTCTGGAGATCCAAAAAAAGAAGTTTGGCTGAAATCGCTAGAAAGAGATAAAGTTACTTGGAATAGTGTATGGGACGGAAAAGGCAGATATAGTGAGACATCTATTAAATACGGAATTCAAGGTATTCCATCTTTTGTATTGATTAATCCCGAAGGAATTATAATTGACAAATGGACTGGTTATAGAAAAGGTAGTTTGAAAAGTCGATTAGAAAAAAAATTATAACGTTAATGACGAGTAGGTAAAGGGGAATTTCACCCCTAAACCTCTCACAGAACCGTACGTGATAGTCTCCCATCATACGGCTCTTCAAGACCAAGACTTTGTGTGTATCCCACAAAATCCGCATTGATTAACCAAATCTTCCTCCGTAGAGTTGTAAGTATTAATCAAATAATAGTCTTGCTAACCCCTTCGCTACGTCTAAGTTTCCAAAGACATCTCTTTGATACTATTCGCTACTACGAGTTAGTCCGCCACTCCATTTGTGTATTGATACTCTTTGGCTTGCCCTTCGGGATTATGCCGTTCTCTCTTTGCACCACAAATGAAGTTTCTCCTGTTCTGTAATTGAGCCGTAAGCAGAGTTCTTGCCCGCTATATGCCGATTGCCTCTTGACCAATAATCAGGTTACTCTTGTCAAGATTTGTCTCGCAAGACCGTCAATCCCTCGATTTTGACAATACCTAAGTTGTTAACGACACTTCTACAAGGGTTCAATCTCTTCTCTTTCAACTCCTCTACTCCTACCATAGCAATCTACTCACAATACAAATGCGGTAGTGCCTTTGACCTTATCGCTCAAGACCAACCCGTGAAAGGTAAGCCCCATAAGGCGGTTTGACTGATTTGCCTGAACATCCCAGCCGATAGACCATAATCATATTAGTGGGCGGACTAATACAAATATCCTATCATCTCATTTACAGTTATGTTACTTGTATTTCAAAGAACTTAATCTTATCTTGTATCCCCAAGTAACGCAGGACACACGACGTATTTCAACCGAAAAAAAATTCGTTTCATCGATGTTTTTGCAGTTTATCGAAGATTTCACTCTGATAAAAAAGTGCTGAGATGCTACGTTTAACCCGCATTATGCAATAGAACTTCGTGATGAGGTTTGAAAGACCAATAAAATCAGTGATTTTACCTCAAGCAGCATAGCACCGCTATGGTGATTGAAGAAAACCAAGTGAAACGTCTTATTTTGAAGGTATTTCAAACTGTAATAATTTTGTGCCCGAAGAGTTTTTAGAATGAGATTTTTCTTGTAATAGGGTCAACAATCTCAATATGGATGTCAGTAGTATTTACAGGAAGAAAAGATTCGATTTTTTCAGGCCACTCGATAAAAATCCAAATATCTTGAGCAAAATAATCTTCAAGACCTAGATCCAAGGCCTCACTTTCGTCATTAAGGCGATAAAAATCAAAATGGTAGCCCAAGACCCCGCCTTGCTTGTAATGGTATTCGTGAACAATGCCAAAAGTCGGGCTACTGGCAGTATCACAGCCCAACTCTTTGACCAATGCCTTGATCAGGGTAGTCTTGCCCGATCCCATCTCACCATAAAAACATAGGGTTTTTGAATTTGTTTTTTGAAGAAGTTGTTTTGCGACTTCTTGAATTAGATCCTCGGTATATTTGGTTTTCATATAAAGAAGAAGGTCTATTTGGGCTCAAGTACTACAAAAGGTATGATCATTTCTTCTAACGAAACCCCACCGTGTTGGTAACTATTCCGATAATAACTAACATAGTGGTTGTAGTTGTTGGGGTAAGCAAAGAAAAAATCGTTTTTGGCAAAAATAAAAGAACTGCTCATATTGATACTTGGCAAATGAATACTCCGTGGATCCCTTGCTTCTAAGACCTCTTTTTGCTCATAGGTGAGGCTACGACCAGTTTTGTAGCGCAGGTTCAGGCTGGTTTCTTTATCTCCGATCACTTTTGATGGTTGCTTTACGTTAATGGTACCGTGATCTGTGGTGATGATCAGTTTCATGCCCAAGGTCTGGGCCTGTTGAATGATTTCAAGCAAAGGTGAGTTTTTGAACCAGCTTTGCGTAAGGGAGCGGTATGCTTTGTCATTCGAGGCCAGTTCTTTAATAACGTCCATTTCGGTTTTTGAATGTGAGAGCATATCCACAAAATTATAAACGATGACCGTTAGGTCATTGTCTTTCTGACCCTTAAAGTTTTGTGATAGATTTTTTCCTTGACGTAAGCTGGTGATCTTATGGTATTCCCATTTCAGGTCAAGTCCCAAACGCTTTAATTGCTCTCCTAGAAACTTATCTTCAAACAGGTTTTTTCCACCCTCATCGGTGTCGTTTTTCCACCAATCAGGGTGTTTTTTTTCCATATCCAAGGGTGTTAAGCCTGAGAATATGGCGTTTCGGGCATACTGTGTTGCCGTAGGTAGAATGCTCAAATATGATTTTTCTTTGATCTTTTTATAAAATGTATTTACAATACCCTCAAAAGCGAGCCATTGATCATACCGTAGATTATCAACGACCACCAATAGGGTAGGCGTATCTTTCAGCTCGGGCATCACCCATTCTTTGAAAAGGGTGTGCGACATGACGGGCCCGGTCATATCACTGAACCAATCTGCATAATTGTTTTCTACAAATTTTCCGAATTGGTTATTGGCCTCTATCTTTTGCGATTCTAGAATCTCGAACATACCTGAATCTTCGATTTCCTCTAATTGCATTTCCCAATAGATCAATTTTCTGTACAGATCTGACCATTCGTCATAGCTATTGGCCATAGAGAGGTCCATAGCGATTTTTCTAAATTCCTGTTGGTAGTTTGACGTTGTTTTTTCAGACACCAAACGAGAATGGTTTAAATTTTTCTTTAGGGAAAGTAAAATCTGATTCGGATTCACAGGTTTGATAAGATAGTCGGCTATCTTAGATCCTATAGCTTCCTCCATGATAGCTTCTTCCTCACTTTTGGTGATCATCACTACCGGAAGCGAAGAGTTCATGATCTTGATCTCGTTCAAGGTTTCTAGACCTGAGATGCCCGGCATATTTTCATCCAAGAAAACAATATCAACTCTAGTACGTGATAGTTCATCTAAGGCTTCTTGGCCACTTTTACAAGTAATCACATCGTAATTCTTTCCTTGTAGAAAAATTATATGTGGTTTTAAAAGATCGATCTCATCATCGGCCCAAAGAATCGTTATTTTGTTCATTCGGTAAATCAGATTAATGGGTTGGCAAATTGATTTTCAAATAAAAATCGCTCCAATCCTGGTTTTGATATCAAAATCTGTTCGAAAATAGTATGGCGCCATTTTGATAATGATCTAACTCTTGGCTAAGATACTATTGCTTTTAATAACTTTGCAGTATTACTATCACAAAGCCACTATTTCATGAAATCAAACAAGCTAAAGATTTTCAATGATCCAATTTACGGATTTATTCGAATTCCCTCTGCGCTGATTTTCGACCTGATCGAACATCAATACTTTCAACGGTTGCGAAGAATCTCACAAATGGGCCTTTCATATTTGGTATATCCTGGGGCACACCACACCCGATTTCACCATGCAATCGGAAGCATGTACCTCATGCAACAGGCCATAAAAGAACTGTGTTTTAAAGGCATTGAAATAACAAAAGAAGAAGAACAGGCACTTTTATGCGCAATTCTGCTTCATGATATCGGCCATGGTCCGTTTTCACATGCTATGGAAAACAGCATTGTTGAAGGTGTGAACCACGAGTATATTTCGCTTTTGTTTATGGAAAACCTGAACAAAAAGTTTAACGGAAGTTTAACAGTTGCCATTCAAATTTTTAAAGGGGAGTACCCAAAAAAGTTCTTAAACCAGTTGGTGTCAAGTCAATTGGATATGGATCGAATGGACTATCTAAAACGAGATAGTTTTTATACGGGTGTCGCCGAGGGTAATATAAGTTCAGAACGCTTACTGACCATGTTGACCGTAGTTGATGGTGAATTGGTCGTTGAGGAAAAAGGAATTTACTCGGTAGAAAAATTTTTAATGGCAAGGCGTTTTATGTACTGGCAGGTGTATTTGCATAAAACAGGCATTATCGCCGAGCAATTGTTGATCAGAATACTCAAACGGGCAAAAGAACTTTTAAAGAACGGCGAAGAACTCGATTGTAAAGGTGCTTTGTTTTTTTTTATGACCAACAAGATCGATAAAGAAAATTTCAGTGCAGATGTATTGGATCGCTTTGCGCAATTAGACGATGTTGATATCTTGGCAGCCATAAAGATATGGCAGCACCATGATGACTTTGTGCTGTCTCGCTTATGCCAGATGGTAATCAATAGAAAGCTTTTGAAAGTAAAACTTAAGAACAAGTCTATTGATACCGCCGTTTTCGAAAAACAATTTAGCCAGTTCAAAAAGGAGTATGGTATTTCAAATGAAGAAACACGGTATTTTGTTTTCACCGGTAAGATTGAAAACAGGGCATACGATGCCAATCGGCAAAATATCAATATTCTAAAAAAAGACGGTAAGATCGTCGATGTTGCAGAGGCCTCGGATCATCTAAACCTTGTTGCCCTCTCCAAAGCGGTTGTCAAATATTATATCTGCTATCCGAAAAATCCGGTTTAATACCCCCAATTGAAAGGCATGATTTTTTAGATTGCTTTTTGTCAAAGGGGTTGTATATTGTTTTTGGCAGTATTGAACTCGTCTTGAGTTATTCTTTTACCTGTGAATTTCGCACATGATTTTGCCGGTTTTTGATTCCATAGCGATGCTATGAAACCAAAAAATGACTTCACTATGGCACGAAAGCCTTCATTCCTGCCCATCTGGCAGGCGGGCTCGGTTCCAAACAATAACTCAAGACGAGTTCATTGTTAATAGTTGAAATCTATTAACTTATTTTCTTACTTTTGTGTTCATGATTTTCACAGCAGGCCAGATTGCGGACATTTTAGAGGGCGAAGTAGAAGGAAACCCTGAAATTGCCGTTCATAAACTAGTCAAGATCGAAGAAGGGGAAAAAGGTTCTTTGACCTTTTTGGCAAACCCCAAGTATACACCTTATATATACACTACCAAGGCATCGGTCACTATTGTGAACAAAGATTTTGTTCCTGAACAGAATTTGGTCACCACACTTATCAAGGTAGATGATGCCTACGAATCGTTTTCAAAATTGTTGGAATATTACGATCGGGCTAAAAATGCTAAGACCGGTCTAGAGAAGCCCGTTTTTTTGCCAGAGTGTGCTTCCTATGGAGACAACCTATACCTAGGGGCTTTTTCATATGTAGGCTTGAACGTGAAAATGGGTGATGACGTCAAAATTTACCCCAATGTGTACATTGGTGATAACGTGATTATGGGTAATAATGTAATGGTATTCTCAGGAGCAAAGATTTATTCAGAAACCCAAATAGGTGATAATTGCGTAATACATAGCGGAGCGGTTATAGGATCCGATGGTTTTGGATTTGCCCCGAACAAAGAAGGTGTTTTCAGTAAGATTCCGCAAACTGGCAACGTGATTTTAGAAAATGATGTTGATGTAGGGGCAGGAACCACAATCGATAGGGCCACAATGGGATCTACCATTCTAAGAAAGGGAGTGAAGCTGGATAACCAAATACAAATTGCCCACAATGTTGAAATTGGCGAACATACTGTAATTGCGGCACAGACAGGTGTGGCAGGCTCTACTAAAATCGGAAAACGATGTATGATCGGTGGTCAAGTAGGTATTGTCGGCCATATAGTTATTGGTGATAACGTTCGCATACAGGCCCAATCAGGTATTGGTAGAAATGTGAAAGACGATGAAGTTCTTCAGGGCTCGCCCGCATTGAATTATGGTGACTACAATAAGTCTTATGTACACTTTAAAAACTTGCCCACTATAATAAACCGAATTAACGAACTAGATAAAAAAACAACTAGTGACTACAACGAATAGTAAGCAAAGAACCATCGCAAAAGAGGTGATTTTAAAAGGGGTCGGCCTTCATACTGGCAAAGACGTAACCATGAAATTCGTACCTGCCCCTGTAAATCATGGGTATGCATTCAAAAGAATGGATTTAAAAGGGCAACCTATTGTTGAAGCTGATGCCAATTATGTGATCAATACCCAACGTGGTACGAACCTCGAAAAAAACAATGTGAAGATTCAGACCTCTGAGCATGTTCTTGCCGCCTTGGTAGGTATGGAAATCGATAATGTACTCATAGAGCTTGATGCGTCAGAACCTCCTATTATGGATGGCTCTTCAAAATACTTTGTTGAAGCCATTGATATTGTCGGTGTTAAAGAACAAGGTGACGATAGAAGGGAATATGTGGTCAAAGAAATCATATCATATAAAGATCCGACTACAGGAAGTGAAATCACGGTTATTCCCGCAGATTCGTATCAGGTAACTACCATGGTCGATTTTGGCACCAAAGTATTGGGTACCCAAAATGCCACTTTAGAGAACTTATCTGATTTTAAGACTGAAATAGCCGATGCACGAACCTTTAGTTTTTTGCACGAATTGGAAATGCTATTGGAAAACGGACTGATAAAGGGAGGTGACCTGAACAATGCCATTGTATATGTTGACAAAGAGATTTCTGAATCAACAATGAGGAGGCTTGAAAAAGCATTCGACAAGAAAAAACTCACCGTAAAACCAAACGGAATTTTGGATAACCTAACACTTCACCAGCCTAATGAAGCAGCACGCCACAAGTTGTTGGATGTTATTGGCGATTTGGCCTTGGCTGGCACTAGAATTAGAGGAAAGGTGATTGCCAACAAACCCGGGCACCTAGTCAATACCCAGTTTGCAAAAAAACTATCCAAGATCATAAAAGATGAAAAACGTAATAAGGTGCCAAAATTTGACATGAGCAAACTTCCATTGATGGATGTTAACCAAATAATGGATATGTTGCCACATAGGCCTCCGTTCCTGTTCATTGATAAAATCATAGAGCTCTCTGAGACCCACGTAGTTGGTATGAAAAATGTAACCATGAACGAGCCATTTTTCGTTGGGCATTTTCCGGGAGCACCGGTAATGCCAGGAGTCTTACAAATAGAGGCCATGGCGCAAACAGGTGGTATTCTTGTATTGAGCACTGTGCCCGATCCTGAAAATTACCTTACGCTCTTTATGAAAATCGACAATGTAAAATTCAGGCGAAATGTAGTGCCCGGTGATACTTTGATCTTTCATTGTAGTTTGATATCTCCGATTAGAAGGGGTATCTGTCATATGCAGGCCTATGCCTATGCCAATGATAAACTGGTCACTGAAGCAGAATTGATGGCGCAAATCGTAAAAAGAACATAAGATGAATCAACCCCTTGCCTATATACATCCTGGAGCTAAAATTGCAAAAAACGTTGTGGTCGAGCCATTTACGACGATACACAATGACGTCAAGATAGGAGATGGTACGTGGATCGGTTCAAATGTAACCATAATGGAAGGGGCAAGAATAGGAAAAAATTGCAATATTTTTCCTGGCGCCGTAATTTCAGCTCCACCTCAAGATTTAAAATATAATGATGAGGAAACGACCGTAACCATTGGTAACAATACAACAATTAGAGAATGTGCCACGATTCACAAAGGCACTTCTGATAGAATGAAAACGGTTATCGGTAAAAATTGTTTAATAATGGCATATTGCCATGTGGCCCACGATTGTTTGGTGGGCGATAACTGTATATTCTCAAATAATTCGACCTTGGCAGGGCACGTAACAGTTGGCAATAATGTTATTCTTGCAGGTTTGGTGGCCGTACATCAATTTGTATCCGTTGGGCAACATGCTTTTGTAACTGGGGGGTCTTTGGTTCGTAAAGACGTTCCTCCCTATGTAAAAGCTGCAAGAGAACCACTTTCTTACGTAGGTATTAATTCAGTCGGACTACGGAGACGAGGGTTCAAGTCTGAAAAAATAAGTGAGATACAGAGCATTTACCGTATTTTATACCAGAAGAATTATAATAATACCCAAGCCGTTCGTATTATTGAGGCCGAAATGGAGGCGACACCGGAAAGGGATGAGATTTTACAATTTATACGAGATTCACAAAGGGGAATAATGAAAGGGTATTTTAGCAACAGTTAAAACTAATTATGGCATCAACATCAGATATAAGAAAGGGATTGTGCATCAGGTACAACCATGACATTTTTAAGATTATTGAGTTTTTACACGTAAAACCTGGTAAAGGTCCTGCTTTTGTACGAACAAAGTTAAAAAGTGTTACTACCGGCAAAGTTATAGACAATACCTTTTCTTCAGGTCATAAAATCGAAGATGTACGTGTAGAAACCCGTTCATATCAGTTTCTTTATGCAGAAGAAGATACCTTTCATTTTATGAATACCCAAGATTATAATCAGATTACGCTTGAAAAAAACAGTTTAGATGCCCCTGATTTATTAAAAGAAGGTGAAGTAGTAACGATTCTTTTCAATACAGAAGATAGCATGCCCTTATCGGTAGATATGCCGGCAAGTGTAGTCTTAGAAGTCACTTATACCGAACCTGGCGTAAAAGGCAATACAGCCACTAATGCCACAAAACCTGCCAAGGTCGAGACAGGGGCAGAGGTGAACGTACCCCTTTTCATCAACGAGGGCGATAAAATCAAAGTAGATACCGAAAAAGGTGCTTATATAGAGCGTGTGAAGGAATAACCGTTTGCAGGTAAACTACCTCAAAGGCAGGCCCACGGGGCATTTGATAAAAAAAACTGAAAACATTTCAATACAATACCGATGCTTCGAGAGGAGCATTTCAAATCTCACTTAGTGAATAAATAGGTTTTATGAAATTCCCTAAATCGTATTCGTTAAAACAAATTGCAACCATTCTCGGCTGTGAATATGTAGGTGCCGATGATTTTGCGGTTATGGGCATGAACGAGATTCATGTGGTGGGCGAAGGTGATATCGTTTTTGTAGATCACCCCAAGTATTATGACAAGGCATTGGACAGTAAAGCTTCCGTAGTTTTAATCAATAAACAGGTTGATTGTCCTGATGGAAAAGCCTTGTTGATTTCTGATGACCCCTTTCGAGATTTCAATGTGCTGACCAATTTTTTTAGACCTTTTGAAAAATCAAACAGTTTAATTTCCGCTTCAGCTAAAATAGGTCAAAATACTGTAATACAGCCGAATGTATTCATAGGAAATAATGTGGTTATTGGTGATGACTGCCTTATTCACCCTAATGTTTCCATTTACGATAATTGCATAATTGGCAACCACGTTATTATTCATGCAGGTGCCGTTTTAGGATCCGATGCGTTTTATTACAAGAACAGGCCCGAAGGTTTTGATAAATTGATCTCGGGTGGGCGAGTGGTACTTGAAGATTATGTAGAAATAGGCGCTTTGTGTACGATCGATAAAGGCGTTACAGGTGATACGATCATTCAAAAAGATACTAAGTTAGATAATCAGGTACATGTGGGTCATGATACCGTAATCGGTAAAAAGTGTTTGATAGCTTCCCAAACCGGTATTGCTGGCTGTGTGATTATAGAAGACGAGGTTACCATATGGGGGCAAGTGGGCACCAATAGTGGTATTACAATAGGAAAAAAGGCAATTATCATGGGGCAGACCGGAGTAACGAAATCGGTTGCTGGTGGCAAAAGCTATTTCGGAACACCCATTGAGGAATCTCGTGAAAAGTTAAAGCAATTGGCCTACGTTAAAAAGATTCCTGAAATATTGAAAAAATTGAAGGAATAATTAAAGGGAAATCCTTTTCAAACCTATATTTTTGTTCCTTGTTGTAAATTTCGATGTAGCATTTTAAAAGAAGTAAATAACCAAACAGTCATTAATCCATAACGAATAACTTAAAACATGAGCGTTTTAGTAAATAAAGATTCCAAGATCATTGTACAAGGTTTTACTGGTAGTGAAGGCACTTTTCACGCCGAACAAATGATCGAATACGGAACCAATGTAGTTGGGGGCGTAACTCCTGGAAAAGGAGGTCAAGAGCATTTGGGAAGACCCGTTTTCAATACGGTTACCGATGCCGTTGAAAAAGTTGGTGCCGATACGACCATTATATTCGTTCCACCAGCGTTTGCTGCAGATGCAATTATGGAAGCTGCAGATGCAGGTGTAAAAATAATCATAACCATAACAGAAGGTATTCCTATAGCCGATATGGTGAAGGTCGCAAACTATATCAAAGATAGAGACTGTAGATTGATAGGTCCCAATTGCCCGGGAATCATCACTCCCGAAGAGGCCAAAGTAGGTATTATGCCGGGCTTTGTCTTTAAAAAAGGCAATGTCGGTATTGTATCAAAGTCGGGCACTCTGACCTATGAGGCTGCTGATCAGGTGGTACGTCAAGGATTGGGTATCACAACAGCGATCGGAATAGGTGGCGATCCGATAATCGGCACTACGACCAAAGAAGCCGTTGAATTATTGATCAATGACCCTGAAACCAAGTGCGTGGTTATGATAGGTGAAATAGGGGGGCAGTTAGAAGCCGATGCCGCCAAGTGGTACCAAGAAAGTGGCAGCACCAAACCTGTTATTGGTTTTATCGCTGGTGAAACCGCACCTGCTGGTAGAACAATGGGGCATGCAGGCGCCATAGTAGGTGGTAGTGATGATACCGCACAGGCCAAAAAACGTATTTTACGGGAATGTGGCATTCACGTAGTCGATTCGCCAGCCGAAATCGGACTAAAAGTTAAAGAAGTAATGGGGTGATAATAGTTGACTGACACTTCTTTTTATAAACGTAAAGAAAGTTGAATCTTGTTTAAACTGAGTACATTTCAGTTTAAACAAGATTTTTTTTCGCCTTTATGCGAAACAAACCTATCTTTGAAAAAGAACTGTGCAAACTCTTGAAAAATGAAATTGTTAGAAGGAAAAAATGTGATTATTACAGGGGCAAGTAGGGGTATAGGCATGGGCATAGCCCAAGTTTTTGCCGATCACGGTGCCAATATTGCCTTTACCTATAGCTCAAGCGAGACCCCGGCCCTAGAACTCGAAAAAGAACTGTCTGCCAAAGACATAAAGACGAAGGCTTACAAAAGTAATGCGGCCAGTTTTAGCGAATCAGAAGCATTGGTGGCCAAGGTTTTGGAAGATTTTGGCGGTATTGATGTATTGATCAACAATGCGGGAATCACCAAAGACAATTTGTTGATGCGTATGGGTGAAGAAGATTTTGACAAGGTCATTGAGATCAATCTAAAGTCCGTTTTTAATATGACCAAGGCCGTACAGCGAACATTCTTAAAACAGCGAAAAGGCACTATCATCAATATGAGCAGTGTTGTGGGCGTAAAAGGTAATGCCGGTCAGGCCAATTACGCGGCTTCAAAGGCAGGAGTGATTGGCTTTACAAAGTCCATAGCCTTAGAGTTGGGCTCTAGAAATATACGTTGCAATGCTATTGCCCCTGGCTTTATCGAAACAGAAATGACAGCCAAGTTAGATGAAGAAGTGGTAAAAGGCTGGCGTAACGCGATTCCGCTGAAAAGAGGGGGTACGCCTGAAGACATCGCCAATGCCTGTTTGTTTCTCGCCTCTGATATGTCGGCATATATTACAGGGCAAGTATTGAACGTTGATGGCGGAATGCTTACCTGATCAAGGTTGGTGGTCGATAATTTGTTAAAAGGATTTATCATAATTACTTCGGATATCGACCAAACAAATACTGCACAACCTAAAATCATCACCGAATACCTATGGAAACAAAAACAGTACTCTATATTATCATAGCTGCGATCGTAGCATTGATATTGGTTCTGTTTCAATATTATTTCAAGACCAAAAGAAGGGGGAGGCTAAGTGTTTTGCTTTCCTTTTTACGTTTTTTGGGTTTATTCGGATTTTTCTTATTGATAATCAACCCCAAGTTTTCAAAAAACGACTATTCGGTAGAAAAGGTCAACCTTGTGGTGCTTACCGATAACTCTTCCTCTATGGAGGAAACAAAAAACGAAGTAGCGTCTTTTTTGAGCAAAATAGAAGGAAACGCTGATATCTCAAAGCGTTTTAATCTAGAAAAGTACACCTTCGGCACTGCTTTAGAAGAATTGGATAGTCTTTCGTTCGATGAAAAAAACACCAATATCTCAAAAGCCCTTGCCTCTCTAAGCGATGTGTATTCAAATTCGAATACCGCAATCGTTATGTTGACCGATGGCAACCAAACCGTAGGAGAGGACTATGGCTACTATGGCAGCCAATTGAAGTTTTCTGTATATGCCATTGCAGTTGGTGATACTACCCAATATGAAGATGTACGAATCGGGCAGGTGAATAGCAACAAATATGCATTTTTGAAAAATAAATTCCCTCTTGAGGCCTACGTTTCCTATACTGGTAATGACAATATTGTTGCAATGGTCAGTGTTAGTGTTAACGAGAAAAACGTATACCGAGAGAATGTCAGGTTATCCAAAGAAAATAACAGCAGGGCAATCAATACGTTGATCGATGCCAATTCAGTGGGGGTCAAGAACATCAAGGTAAGTGTAAGTACGTTGAGTAAGGAGCGAAATACCCTTAACAATCAAAGGAACGTTGTCGTAGAGGTAATTGATGAGAAGACCAACATCGCGATTATTTCGAGCATAGTGCATCCTGATATAGGTGCATTGAAAAAAGCGATCGAGAGCAATGAGCAACGTACGGTCAGTATTTTGAGGCCCACAGTGAACTCAAAGAATTTTGAGGAGGTAGATGTGTTTATCCTCTATCAACCGAGTCCATCCTTTAAATCGGTCTATACATACCTGCAACAGAAAAAGGCAAGTGTTTTTACAATTACCGGAGAAGTCGTTAATTCGAGTTTTTTGAACGAAATTCAGAATACCTATAAAATCAACGGTAGTTATCCCATACAGGAGACCTTTCCCATACTCAACCCCTCTTTTTCAAAATTTGATATCTCTGATTTTTCTATTGATGGGTTTCCTCCCCTTAGCAGTAAAGCAGGGGTGTCTGAATATGAAAATGGAGAAGCTTTATTGACCATGATGGTCATGGCAGTGACGATAGACTCTCCTTTATTGTTTGCTGTGGAAGGGGAGAACGGAAAAGAATTGGTGCTCTTCGGAGAAAACATTTGGAAATGGCGGATGCAGAGCTACCGAAACGATCGCAGCTTTGAAAATTTTGATGGTTTCATGGGTAAATTGATGCGTTACCTATCGGCAAACAAGAGCAAAGACCGATTAAATATAGAATACAAGTCTATATATCAAGGTAGCAACGATGCCAAAATAACGGCCACGTATTTTGACGAGACTTTTGTATTCGATTCCAACGCCGTATTGACCGTCGAGCTCAAGAACACTAAAATTGGTAGTACAAAGCAAATCCCGATGCTGCTCAAAAATAATTTTTATGAGGCTGATTTTTCTGATTTACCTCCTGGCACCTATTCTTTCAAGGTTCGGGTAAAAGATGATAACCGTACAAAGAGCGGTAGTTTTACCATTCTCGATTTTGATGTGGAGCGACAATTTTTATCGACCGATTATAAAAAGCTGGGGCAGTTGGCCGAAGCTACCCAAGGGGGCTTGTATTTTCAGAGCAATGCCGATTCCTTACTACAAGATTTATTGGAAAACAATCGATTTGTTCCAACTCAAAAAAGCACAAAAAATATCGTATCTTTGATAGATTTTCGATTACTTTTGGCGATTATCATTGCTGCCTTGTCGGCAGAATGGTTTATCAGAAAGTATAACGGACTAACTTAAAAAACAGAACATTATGGATAAATTACCAAAAATTGCATTACCGTTTATTTTTGTATTGATAGCATTGGTAATCTTAATTTCAAGATCGGCCGTGACTATAGAGGCGGGTCAAGCAGGTGTGCTTTATAAAACTTTCGGAAACGGTGTGGTTGTCGATAAGCCACCAATGGGAGAAGGCTTTCACATTGTAGCCCCTTGGAACAAGGTCTTTGTTTATGAGGTACGTCAACAAGAATTGTTCGAAAAAATGAAGGTACTCTCTTCAAACGGACTCGAAATTCAAATTGATGCCTCAGCTTGGTACAAGCCAGTATATAGTAATTTGGGGAAATTACATCAAGATTTAGGAAAAGATTACTTAGATCGAGTCATAAAACCAGCTATTCGCAGTGCGGCAAGAAGTGTTGTTGGGCGTTACACCCCAGAACAATTGTATTCTAGTAAACGCGATGTTATTCAAGATGAGATTTATGAAGAGACCAAGAATATTTTAGATAATCAAAATGTACAACTGAACCAAGTGTTGGTTCGTGACGTAACCTTGCCCAGCACGATCAAAGATGCGATCGAGCGTAAATTAAAACAAGAGCAAGAGTCATTGGAGTACGAATTTCGTTTGGTAACCGCCAAAAAAGAGGCTGAGAAAGTAACCATTGAAGCACAAGGTAAGGCCGATGCCAATAGAATTCTAAGTGCTTCTCTGACTGATAAAATTCTTCTAGATAAAGGTATTGATGCCACATTGAAGCTTTCTCAATCGCCCAATTCAAAGGTAGTGATCGTGGGTGGAGGTGATGCCGGGCTTCCTTTGATTTTAGGAAACAACTAATAGTTATGTACCATTAATGGGAAGAATTGTGTGATTCCGAACAATTGTTTTGAAAATTAAAAATAAACAGTACATTTACCGTATAATGAAATACTTAAATACACATCATCATTTTTACACTTGCTATCAAGCGAGGTGAAAATGTATTGTAGTATTACAAGATATTTAAAACCCGTTTGAGCGATCAAACGGGTTTTTTGGTTCACTTCGGCTACGCTCAGTGAACGATACTCAGTGAACGGTGCTCAGTAATTGGGTCACTGAGCGTAGCCGAAGTGGCTCTATTGAACCGTAGTCGAAGTGAGGTTAATAACTATAGGCATGACAAAAATCAGAATAGCAATTCAAAAATCAGGCAGGCTGAACGAAGATTCTCTAAAAATTCTTAAAGAGTGCGGCATCGCCATCGATAACGGAAAGGATCAATTGAAGGCATCTTCAAGAAATTTTCCCATGGAGGTTTTTTATTTAAGAAATGGCGATATTCCCCAGTACTTAAGAGACGGCGTGGTAGATATTGCCATCATAGGTGAGAATGTCTTGATCGAAAAAGGCGAGGACATTACCATTGCCGAAAAGCTGGGCTTTTCAAAATGCAAGGTATCCTTGGCCGTTCCGAAGTCTGTTGAATATGGCTCCATCAAAGATTTTGAAGGAAAACGCATTGCCACTTCCTATCCAAATACCTTGCGCAGCTACCTAAAGAAAAACGGGGTAAGGGCAGAGCTTCATATCATTAACGGTTCTGTAGAAATCGCTCCGAATATAGGATTAGCCGATGCCGTTTGTGATATTGTTTCTAGTGGAAGTACGCTTTTTAAAAATAACCTAAAAGAGGTAGAGGTCATGTTAAAAAGTGAAGCCGTATTAGCGGTTTCCCCTCAAATCACAGAAGAACGAAAAGTAGTATTGAAAAAACTACAGTTTAGAATTCAGTCCGTTTTACGAGCAAGGCAATCGAAGTATGTATTATTAAATGCACCCAATGATAGGTTGAAGGCTATTTTGAAATTGTTAACCGGAATGCAGAGTCCTACTGTACTGCCTTTAGCAGATGAAGGGTGGAGTTCAGTACACACAGTAATCAACAAAGATAAATTTTGGGATGTCATTGATGAGCTGAAACAAGCAGGGGCAGAGGGTATATTGGTCTGCCCGATCGAGAAAATGGTACTGTGACCATAGTACGTATACAGAAATAATGAAGAAAATATACAATCTAAAAAGAGAAGAATGGTCCTCCGTTTTAAAACGGCCCACCCAAACTGTTGACGATATTGAAACTATAGTAAAAGCAATTTTCAAAGAAGTTGAGGAGAGCGGAGACGACGTTTTAAAAAAGTACACCCAAAAGTTCGATGGCGTTTCTTTGGATAATCTCTCGGTTTCGAAATCAGAAATTGAAGAAGCTGAAAATTTAGTTTCAAATGAATTAAAAGAAGCGATCAAGCTGGCAAAAAGAAATATCGAAAAATTTCATGCTGCCCAAAAGACGGATAAAATAGTGGTTGAAACGACCTTGGGCGTACAATGTTGGCAAGAAAAAAAACCTATTCAAAAAGTGGGGCTGTATATTCCTGGCGGAACTGCCCCCTTGTTCTCGACCGTACTGATGTTGGCCGTACCGGCATCTATCGCTGGGTGTCAAGAGGTGGTTTTATGTACTCCGCCAAACAAAGAAGGCAAGGTACATCCCGCAATTTTGTATACGGCTAATTTATGCGGAGTGACGCAAATATTTAAAATAGGGGGTATTCAGGCCATTGCGGCAATGGCCTTTGGTACAGAAACCATTTTTAAAGTGTATAAAATATTCGGGCCTGGAAATCAATATGTAACGGCCGCAAAACAGATTGCCACCAAATACGGTGTGGCGATCGATATGCCGGCAGGCCCTAGTGAACTATTGGTAGTGGCCGATGATACCGCAAATGCAGCTTTTGTAGCCTCCGATCTCTTGAGTCAGGCCGAGCATGGGGTAGACAGTCAGGTGGTTTTAGTATCGACCTCAAAACAACTGATCGAGGCCGTTGAAAAAGAAGTGGAAACTCAGATAAAGGCATTGCCAAGAATGGCAATCGCACAAAAAGCCATTGACAATAGTAAATTGATCTTTGTGGAAAATGATACGGTCGCCGTTGATTTAATCAATGAATATGCGCCAGAGCACTATATCGTCTGCGTCAAAAATCAGGATTTCTATATTGACAACACTTTGAATGCAGGGTCAGTGTTCATTGGTGATTACACCCCTGAAAGTGCGGGTGACTACGCCTCTGGCACTAATCATACGCTGCCCACCAATGGCTTTGCCAAACAGTATAGTGGTGTCAACTTAGATAGTTTTTTAAAAACAATAAGCTTTCAAAAAATATCAAAAGAGGGGTTAATAAAAATAGGCGACGCCATAGAGATAATGGCCAATGCCGAAGGTTTGCAAGCTCATAAGAATGCCGTGAGCATACGTTTAAACAGTAAAGAGCCAAACAAATAGAGGTTGTAAAATGTTCGACATCAATTCGATAACGAGAGAAAACATAAAAAAAATGAAGCCCTATGCATCTGCTCGATCCGAGTTTTTTTCTTCGGGTGCAGACATGGTATATTTAGATGCCAATGAAAATCCATTTGAGAATGGGGTCAATCGGTATCCTGATCCGCAGCAACGCAGTCTTAAGGTAGAACTGGCAAGTCAGAAAGGCATTAGTGCCAAAAACATTCTTTTAGGCAACGGAAGCGATGAAATACTCGATTTGATTTTCAGGGCCTTTTGTGAACCTAGAGTTGATAATATCATCACGCTTCCGCCCACTTTTGGAATGTTCAAGGTGCTTGCAGGTCTAAACGACGTAGAGAACAGGCAGGTTGTTTTGACCAATAAACTTCAGCTTGATGTTCAGGGTGTTGTAAAAGCAATCGATGAGCGAACAAAGGTTATTTTTATCTGTTCGCCCAACAACCCTACGGGCAATAGTTTTAATGAAGAACACATTATCCGTTTGTTGGAAAATTTTGACGGTTTGGTAGTTTTAGACGAGGCTTATATACATTTTTCAAAGAAGAAAAGTTGGGTGTTGCAATTAGAGGAATACCCTAATTTGGTGGTTGTGCAAACGCTGTCAAAGGCCTATGGCTTGGCTGGAATTCGGTTGGGTATCTGTATGGCATCCGAAGAAATCATTGCGGTTTTAGACAAAATAAAATTGCCGTACAATGTCAATGAGCTGACACAGAAAAGAGCTTTGATCGGCATATTGAATAAAAATTCAATAAAAGAAGAAATAGACTGTATACTAAATGAAAAGGACAGCTTACTTAAAGAATTAAATCAAGTCTATTTTATTGAAAAGTGTTACCCCAGCGACACTAATTTCGTGCTTGTAAAAGTGGACAATGCCAATAAGAGGTACAAGCAATTACTCGATGAGGGAATCGTGGTGCGTAATCGTACGAGTCAAGTCCTCTGTGAGAATACCCTGCGATTTACCGTAGGTACTCCAAATGAAAATATAAAACTGATTGAAGTTCTAAAATCTTTAGTATGAAGCAAAGTACAACGAAAAAAAAGGTCTTGTTCATTGACCGTGACGGTACAATTATAAAAGAGACTCAAGATGAGCAGATCGATGCTTTTGAAAAAATGATATTCTACCCCAAGGCGTTCACCTTTTTGGGTAAAATTGCCAAAGAACTTGATTTTGAGTTGGTGATGATCACCAATCAAGATGGATTGGGAACCGATATTTTTCCAGAAGAGACTTTTTGGCCCGTGCACAATTTTATTATGAAATCTTTTGAAAACGAGGGGGTTGTCTTTGACAAGGTATTTCTTGACAGAACATTTTCTCATGAAGATGCCGATACCCGAAAGCCTGGTACAGGTCTGTTGAAAGCGTATTTTTCAGATGATTATGACCTATCGAATTCCTTTATGATCGGAGATCGTTTGACCGATATGGAACTTGCAAAAAATCTTGGCTCTAAAGGCATTTTCATCAATGACGATACCAATTTAGGAACAGGTGAAATTACTGTAAAACGTGAAGAACTTGACGAAGTTATCGTTTTGGAAAGTAATGATTGGGAGAAAATCTATGAGTTTTTAAAGCTAAAGGAGAGGGTGGTGGAAATCAGTCGAAAAACCAATGAAACAGACATTCATATCAAACTGAACCTTGATGGTACGGGAAAGGGGACTATCTCTACGGGCCTATCGTTTTTCGATCATATGCTAGATCAATTGGCACGACATGGTCAAATGGATCTCGATATAAAGGTTGATGGTGATCTTGAGGTTGACGAGCATCACACCATTGAAGATACGGCCATTGCTTTGGGAGAGGCTTTCTATAAGGCTCTTGAAAACAAATTGGGCATAGAACGTTATGGCTTTTGTTTGCCGATGGACGATTGTCTAGCACAGGTCGCCTTAGACTTTGGCGGTCGAAATTGGTTGGTATGGCAGGCCGATTTCAAACGTGAAAAAGTTGGTGATATGCCTACGGAGATGTTTTACCATTTTTTCAAATCGTTTACCGATGGTGCGAAAGCCAACTTGAACATTAAAGCAGAGGGCACGAACGAGCACCACAAAATAGAAGCAATTTTTAAGGCCTTCGCCAAAGCCATTAAAATGGCGGTAAAGCAAGATGTAGAAAAAATGGTATTGCCAAGTACAAAAGGGGTATTGTAAAGTCCCCACCCTGGCCTCCCCAGAAGGGAGGTGTAAAAAATAGTTTTAAAAGAAAAGCAAAAACGTGAATACAAGTAGTTTACATAAGAGCAAGAATTCTCCTCCTTCGGGGGCTGGGGGGCTTGTAATCATAAACTACGGCGCAGGCAACATACAGAGTATCAAATTCGCTATTCAGCGTTTAGGGTACGAGGCAATTTTGAGTGATGATGTTGAAGAAATAAAAGCGGCGGATAAGGTTATTTTTCCTGGAGTGGGAGAGGCGAGTAGTGCGATGAAAAAACTAAAAGATAGCGGATTGAATGCGTTGATACCTCAATTAAAACAGCCAGTTTTGGGTGTTTGTTTGGGAATGCAGTTGATGTGCAATTCCTCAGAAGAGGGAAAAACAAAAGGATTGGGAATTTTTAATGTAGATGTGGTCAAGTTTTCCGATCGGCTAAAAGTGCCCCAAATAGGGTGGAACCAGATAATGGGTTTAAAATCAAGTCTATTCGAGGGTATTTCAGAAAAGGAATACATTTATATGGTACACAGTTTTTATGCGCCCCTTTGTAAAGAGACCATTGCCCAATCAGAATATGGCTTGAACTATAGTGCCGCCTTGCAAAAGGCAAATTTTTACGGTACCCAGTTTCATCCTGAGAAAAGCAGTGGGGTAGGAGAACACATTTTAAATAATTTCTTGAATTTAAAGAGATAACAAATGAGAGTCATTCCGGCTATAGATATTATTGACGGCAAATGCGTTCGGCTTTCAAAGGGCGATTACAGCACAAAGAAGATCTATAATGAAAATCCATTAGAGGTGGCCAAAGAATTTGAAGCCAGTGGAATACGGTATTTACACTTGGTGGATCTTGATGGGGCGAAGTCTCGGCATATCGTCAACCATAAGATTTTAGAGCAAATTGCCTTAAAAACCAATTTAAAAATCGATTTTGGCGGCGGCTTAAAAACCGATGATGATTTGCGCATTGCTTTTGAAAGTGGGGCAGGTCAAGTAACTGGTGGTAGTATTGCCGTTAAAAATAAAGCGGTCTTCTTGGGATGGCTCAAAAAGTACGGATCCGATAAAATCATCTTAGGTGCTGATGCACATGATGAAAAAGTGGCTATTTCAGGCTGGCAAGAAGAATCAAAAGAAGCATTGATGCCTTTTATAAAATCGTACCAAAAAGAGGGAATCAAATACGTGATCTGTACTGATATCAGCAAAGACGGAATGCTGGAAGGCCCATCGTTCGCGCTGTACCAAAAGATTATTTCAGAAGCATCCAGTAACACGGATGAAAGTACTTCTGATATAAAACTTATCGCCAGTGGCGGTATATCGGCCTTTGATGAACTGCCCAAATTGGCTGAAATGGGTTGTGAAGGCGTAATTATAGGAAAAGCCATCTATGAAAACAGAATTAGTTTAAAACAATTGGAAGAATTTATAGTGAAGACCTACTAGGTTTTAACTTGTCTGCGGAAGGAGGAAAACCAAGTAGGTCAGCGACAAAATAGTATGAGTATGCAAGAAGAGCTAACAAAAGAGTTTATAAGCCAATCGATCTATCGCTTAGACGAAAGCATGCGTATGCTGCAAATCAGCCTTGAATCGATTACAGAAGAAGAATTTTGGAAAAAACCGAACAGATCCTTGAACAGCATAGCCAATATATTGTTACATCTCTGTGGCAATATTACCCAATACGCCATTGCTTCTTTGGGCGAAAAACCCGATATAAGAGAACGTGACAAGGAGTTTTCTGTCGAATCAGGATATACCAAGGCAGAACTACTTGTCAAGCTGATTGCCACTGTTGAAGCTGCCAAGATGGTCATTAGTACGGCATCGCCGACCCAACTCATTAAAAAGCGAAAGGTACAGGGTTTTGACTTTAGTGGAATAGCCATTATCGTTCATGTGGTCGAACATTTGTCATACCACACCGGGCAAATCGCCTTTTGGACCAAACAATTGAAGAATAGCGATCTGGGTTTTTACAAAGGTCATAATCTAAACAAGAAGAACGAATAAAATGCTCGCAAAACGAATCATACCCTGTCTTGACATTAAAAACGGGCGAACTGTAAAAGGTATCAATTTTGTAGATTTAAGAGATGCGGGCGACCCTGTGGAGCTTGCTGAGATCTATGCCGATACTGGTGCCGATGAACTGGTTTTTCTTGATATTTCGGCCACCGAGGAACGTAGAAAAACCTTGGCGGAACTGGTATACAGCGTAGCGGAGAAAATAAATATTCCGTTTACCGTGGGTGGTGGTATTTCATCTGTTGAAGATGTTGATATTTTGTTGCAAAATGGCACCGATAAGGTATCTATCAATTCTTCGGCGGTGAAAAATCCGGGATTGATCAATGATCTGGCTTTAAAATTCGGGTCGCAATGCATCGTTGTGGCCATAGATGCCAAAGAGGTAAACGACGAGTGGGTCGTTCATTTGGTAGGTGGCAAGGTGCCCACCGATATTAAGTTGTTCGATTGGGCCAAAGAAGTGGAAAAAAGAGGGGCTGGAGAGATTTTATTTACATCAATGAACCACGATGGTACCAAAAACGGTTTTGCGAACAAAGCTTTGGCAAAACTCTCCACCGAATTGAATATTCCCATTATAGCATCTGGTGGGGCGGGAAGTATGCAACATTTCACCGATGTGTTTACCAAGGGAAAAGCAGATGCGGCTTTGGCAGCAAGTGTTTTTCATTTTAAGGAGATAGAGATCATGGATTTGAAAAAAGAGTTGCATGAAAATGGGATTCCAGTTAGAATCCCCCTAACCCCCGAAGGGTGAACTTAAATTCGTGATGCGAACAAGATACGGTACAAGATCGTTTTGTCTGAAACAAAAGAAGCTATAATTATTAATCATAATCAGACGACAATAGATTAAAAAAAGACACAATGAGCGACGAAAATGCGCAAGCAAATAAGAGTTCTCCCCTTGAGGGGGAGCTAGAAGGGGCTCTCATCCCTGCGATCATTCAAGATGCGAATACCAAGCATGTTTTGATGTTGGGCTATATGAATGCCGAGGCGTTGCAAAAGACCCAAGAAACGAAAAAGGTCACCCTTTTCAGTCGTTCAAAACAGCGATTATGGACGAAGGGAGAGGAGAGCGGTAATTTTCTGAACCTGATCGATATAAAAAACGATTGTGATAACGATACGCTGCTGATTACCGTAAACCCTGATGGCCCAACTTGCCACACAGGAAGTGATACCTGTTGGGGCGATAAAAACGAACAAGACTTCGGGTTTTTGTCGCAACTCGAAAACACGATTACCAACAGAAAAGAAAACAAAGACAGTGAAAATAGTTATGTTGCTTCCCTTTTTAAGGGTGGAATCAATAAAGTAGCCCAAAAAGTAGGGGAAGAGGCCGTTGAAATGGTCATTGAGGCAAAAGACGATAATGACGATCTGTTTTTGAACGAAAGTGCTGATTTGTTGTTTCACTATTTAATTCTTCTACAGGCCAAGGGGTTTAAATTAAATGACGTTGTAGCCGTTTTGAAAGGGCGAGAAAAGTAGGATAATGAAACTAGTCTTAGACTTTTTATTGATAGTGGGCATACTGTTTACTAGCTTGATATTAATCCTTTTGTTTAGAAAGAACAATAAAGAATCACATCACATAGTACTGATAGGAATCTTCGTGACTGTCTTTTTGGTCTTTCTGAATTATTATGCCTATTTGCACCGCATCTGGTTATTGTTTTATCTGACCGAGGTTTTCGCGATCTTGTCGTGGAAGATGTTACCGTCCAGCAGTGAGGAGAGCCCCGTCGATGTGGCCTGTCCAAAACTGTTCAACAAATAGTCAGTGTACAAATCCTGTATGCTTTACATAAGGGAAAGTTAGCACTTTTTAAATCTTTGCGTAACTTGAGTTAATAAAAAAAGGGGGTATAGAAAATGGTTCAATTAATTTATCATCAGTTCCTTCAGGTATTTACTATATTAAATTCTTTGATAAAGACGGTGAGTATAAATCTAACAAAGGGTATAGTAAAGAAATAAAAAGGCTGCCCTAGTTCCTATACCATGTATGCCGGTAAATTGAAAATAAAAGAGCTACCTTCTTTAGGTTTGCTCAATACGGTTATTGTGGTACCGTGCAGGTCCATTATCTTTTTGACTATAGCCAGTCCAAGACCGTAGCCGTGTTTTTTAGTGCTTTTGCCCACTTGTTTGTAGCGATCAAAGATAAAAGGCTGTTCGTTTAGGGGGATGCCCGTTCCTGTATCGGTAATATTGATTTCTACGACCTTTCCTTTCTTTTGCAGTGAAAGTGTTATTTTGCCTTCTGGCCCCGTATACTTAATTGCATTTTCAATAAGGTTCTGCAAGGCACGTTCAACTAGACCCACATCGGCAAAAACCATATTATTTTCTTTAGGATTGTTTAATTTCAGCTCAATCTGCTTCTGTTCTGCAAGAATTCGAAACTTGGCTATCAAATCATGTGAAAGTTCGGTAATCGAAAACGGCTCTTTTACAGGAGTGACCTGTTCAGCCTCTAATTTTGAATATTCGAACAATTGGTTGATAAGGTTCGATAGTTTATCAACATTATCGTGAGTAATCTGTAGATATTCTTGTTTCTCAGTCTCAGAGAGTGTTTCGGTTTTCATTTGAAGGGTCTCTATATAACCCTTTAGCACGGCCAAAGGTGTTCTCAAATCGTGTGATACATTGGCAATCAATTCTCTACGCAGCAGATCCACCGATTTCATTTTATCCATATTAGCAACAATGGTATCGGCCATTTCGTTAAATGATTTTGCGAAAATCGCAATATCCGACGACTCCGGATTTTCTATACGGGCATTCAGGTCACCTTCTTGAAAACGCTTTACCGTACTTATGATCAATCTAAGATTTTTGGTCAAGAACCATATGGCGAGCAACCCTATGAGAACAGAGAAGAACATCGTCAGCAATGTAGCACCTATGCCCAATTGTGTGAAATAGTGGCCTAAGAGGTTATTGCTGACCTCTTGAAATTTTTGTCCTGCCAATACGATATAAACAAAACCATTATGACCGTCGACAGAGTAGGGGGCTACCGAGAAAATTTTCTGTTCCCCTGAATTTCTTGGGTCGTCGCCCAAAACAAATTTTTCTCCCTTATCTTTAATAAAAGAATTGATCGGGGCCAATGAAACACTTTTAGCAGGGGTATTTTCACTATGGTCAAGTACGACTGAATATAAAATTTCACCAGAATGGTCTAATAGGTAAACCTCTATACCTTGGTTTACGGCCATCATATCATGCATCAAATCTCCAAAGAGGCCTTTGTTGACACTACCATCTTCTAAAAAAGGAGAGGCATTCTTGAATTTCTCGGCGATTACATGATTGGCAACATCGGCATTGAGTTGTTGGGTGATTTCTTGATTGTTTATAGTGGTTAGCTACCCAGCAATAAAAATATACGAAGCACCCATTAACAAGACCAAAAGAATAAAGGCCAACCATAGTTTTTTGACCAATTTAGGGGTCAATGTTTTCACAGTGCTGTTCATATGGACAAGTCTTCATTAAATTTATAACCTACGCCCCAAGTGGTCAATATATACTTAGGGTTGGCCATATCATCTTCAATTTTGGCCCTTAGCCTATTGATATGTGAGTTGACCGTATGTTCGTAACCTTCAAAATTGTAACCCCAGATCATATTCAATAACTGTGTTCGGGTGTAGTTTCTACCGGGGTTCGAGGCCATTAACACCAATAGTTCGAACTCTTTGGGCGAAAGCTCTGTCCTTTTATCGTTCAACAGTACCTTACGTTTGTCAATATCGATCGATAGTCCTTCAAAAGATATCGAAATGGTGTTTTGTCTTTCGTTTTTTTTTGAACCAGCCCTGCGCAGTACGGCCTTTACCCTAGCCAAAAGCTCTCTGATACTGAATGGTTTTGTAATGTAATCATCAGCCCCTATCTCTAGCCCCAATACCCTATCAATCTCTTCTGACTTTGCCGTAAGCATGATAATGGGCGTATTTTTTTTCTCTCGCAACCTCTTGCAAATCTCAACACCATCCATTGAAGGCAGTGTCAGATCCAACAAAATAAGGTCATAGTCCTTCTCTAAGGCCATTTTAAGGCCAAGTTCACCATCTAGGGCTTTTGAAGTGGTATAAATAAGATCGGTCAGATGTATTTCGAGAAGCTTTATGATCTCTGGGTCATCTTCAATGATAAGTATCTGTTTCATAATTATTTCGTAAGCAAAAGAAGTTAAAAAGTATCACATACGTATCACGAGAATTCATAAAAGTACTAAACACCTTTGTGCCGGTCAATTCGATGTTATACCAATTTAATTATAAAACGATACACATATCAGGCAGTTGCTTTTTCGTTATACGACGCTACTATTGATTTGGATAGCAGTAGCTATCGAAATCATGAGCAAGAAAGTAGGACGGAACCTGCCTACCGGCAGGCAGGAATGAACAAGTCTTAATGATTCATTTTATAATTAAATTGGTATTATTCAAACCTCACCCTAAAAAAATCACTTTTCACTGGTCGAAATGTTCACGAAATTCTAACAAAACCTGTTCGGAATTTTACTTTTTCGTGATTCTTCTGTTATGTCGTTGGTCTTATTTTACACTATAAAAATTTAAAAACAAAATTTATGAAGTATTTAATCTCAACAGTTACGTTGGCTCTATTGTCAACGGCCTGTTCAAATAGCGATGATTCAACAACCGTGCCCGAACAATCAGATCTGCAATTGAATTTGACCGGATTGGAAGAATTAGGCACTGATTACGTATACGAAGGTTGGGTCATAGTAAACGGCAACCCGGTTTCAACAGGGGTCTTTACAGTTGAAGGAAATAGTCCACTTTCAAAAACTTTTAGTGTAGATGCTGAACAGCTTAAGGCCGCCGCCGCCTTTGTACTCAGTATTGAACCAACAAATGATCAAGATCCGGCACCATCCGCAACTAAACTATTGTCGGGCTCTTTTGAAAACAACACCGCTACAGTAAGCATTAATGATCAAGTTGGTGATTTCGCCAATGCTTCGGGTACGTTCTTTCTAAGAAGTCCAACCGATGAAGATGATGGTATGAACAACGGCAACGATCAATTCGGAATATGGTTCGGCACACCGGGCATGCCTCCTACACCGAACTTTGTTTTGCCAACACTTTCCGATGGCTGGGTATATGAGGGCTGGGTTGTTGTTGAAGGTGTAGGTCCTTTGTCAACCGGCACGTTTTCAGACGCCTCGGCCCAAATGGTAGATGGTTCTGCAATGTTCAGCAGTTCTTACCCCGGGCCACCTATTCCTGGTGAGGATTTTTTTATGAATGCACCTAGTGGAGCGGACTTTCCATTGGATCTTAGAGGTAGGGCCGTAGTAATCTCAGTCGAACCTTTTCCTGATAACAGTGCCGGCCCTTTCTTGTTGAAACCATTAGTTGGTACTGCTGGGCAAGAAACAGCCCCTTCGACCCATAATTTGGATCTCAATGCCACCTCTTTTCCTACGGGTACTGTAATACGTTAACTTGTTGTTAGTGTTTTGATGAAAAATGCCCTATAAATTTCTTTATAGGGCATTTTGTATTGTCAGAAAGTAAATGTTTCTACTACTCCCATGAATCCATATGGTTCATGTCGTCGAATTTATATTCGCCAACACGTTCTTTTCTATATTTAAAGGTCAATAAGGTTAGCCCCGTAAGTATAAGGTACAATACCAATATAAAGATTCCTATAGGTAAAAATGTACTGGGTATTACATGGTTTTCGTAGTCGAAATATGTTGTCAACACATAAATGCTCTCGAATATCTTATACACGTAAATCAATAGTACACCGTACAAGATATATTCTATATTTCGCATTTTCGGATCAGTCAGCTCATCTTCTTTGATTTTGAACCACAGTACATAAAGAAAGGTGAAATGTACCGTAGATAATAATAGAAAAATATAGTTATCGGGCTTAAAAAAATAGAACTTGTTGGTATAAATACCGTAAAAGTTAAAAATAATAAGCAGCACCAATATGGCCACAGATAAAATGAAACTTCGCTTCAATGGTAAAACCCGTACAATAGATTTCATGGTTTAAGTAGGTTTCAGGTTTTGGGGAACCCGTTCAGATGTGCAGAACGTTCCCCTACTTAGTTTTATTTAAAATTTTCGACGAAGCGCAATTAATATTGGGTATTTAGACATATATGTTGCGTATTCATTGTTCTGTATGTGTGTTTGATCATTTTCGGTTATGAAAACCAATTGCGATTAATTGGCATTCGTGCGAATAATACTAAAAGAACCCCAACGACGATGACCATAATGGGCATAGTCATTTTGTCAGGGCCGTATACTTCAAAATTATTGCTTAAAAAAAACGAATGGGTCATTTTGCACTATGATACCGATCAAAGAAATCAAAAGAACCGCCCGTGCCCATCGCTTGCGAAGCAAAAGGGCTAGGCTACCCAATGCGCCTCCCCATACGGCAATGGCAAATGCCATGGTCGCCCATATAGGTTGATTCTCATATAGTGCCCGTTCGGCTTCGGGCAAAGCAGCAAGAGTCTCATCGGTCATATTCACCTGTGCAAGGTATGCCATAACGCCGAGAAGATTCCAAAGAAGTGCTAAAACGCTGACGATCCAAAACCATATAGGTGGTTTTACCCTTGTAGTATTAGTCATTTGAGTTGATGTAATTGGTATTCGTTTCTCAAATTACAAAAAATAACGATTCAAATCTTAGAAAAGATCTGTTTTTGAGGCATTTCGATTTTGAAGAAAGCGTACTTTTAGCTCATACAATCGGTTCTATGCAGAAAAAACGTTTTTACTATTTGATCAGAATTCAATATTTAGGTTTTCGATATAGCGGTTGGCAAAAGCAACCTGGGCAAAAGACCGTAGAGGAAATGCTCATTAAGACCCTAAAATTCATTTTGCCCAATACTCCCCTAAAAGTATTAGGAGCTGGGCGTACCGATGCCAAGGTATCGGCTTTAGATGCCGCTTTTGAACTATTCTTGGATGATCGGCCCATTGAAGATATAAATGGTTTCTTAGGTCTTTTCAATCAAAACCTTCCTCCTGATATACGCGTTACGGAAATCACCCAGACAGACAAAAATTTCAACATTATTCAGAACAGTAAAGAAAAGGAATATATCTATCTGTTTTCCCATGGAGAGAAAAATCATCCGTTTTGTGCTCCCTTTTTGGCCAATATTTTAGATGAACTTGATATCGGACTTATGAAAAGGGCAGCGAGTTTATTTGAAGGCAAACATGATTTTTCAGTCTATACCGCCCGAATACAGGAAAACACAAAATCTATCAGAACTATAGAACATTGTGAAATTCGACCCAATACGGTATTGACCGCCAATTTTTTTCCGGAGAACAGTTATGCCCTTCATGTAAAAGGGCAAGGGTTCATGCGGTATCAAATTCGTATGATGATGGGCGCCTTGATACAGTTGGGTAGGGGAGAACACACTATTTTAGATATAGAAACATCCCTAAAAGAAAACAATGACGTGCAATTGAACTATGTTGCACCTGGATCAGGACTCTTACTCAACACACTTGAATTTATGGAATAGCCGTTGTAGGATTATTTTTTCGTACATTGGAGGTAAATGTTTTTTACATGGAGTATTGGTTTTCTGTCTTATTGATAATTATCGCAATTTATATTGCGATCAGTGTCTTGTTATACTTTTTTCAAGATTTTTTAATGTTCAAGCCTGAGAAATTGGCAAAAGATTTTCAATTTCACTACGATAATCAAGACACCGAAGAATACAACATCGAAACAAGGGATGGGGCTATTATCAACGGATTGCGTTTTAAAACAGAAAATCCGAAAGGGGTCGTATTCTACTTAAAAGGAAATTCAAAAAGTATAAAAGGTTGGGGTAAATTTGCGGTAGATTTTACCCGTCATGGCTATGATGTGATTATGGTAGATTACCGTGGGTTCGGCAAAAGCACCGGAAAACGGACCCAAAAGGCGGTTAAGAGAGATTTGCAGCTAATCTATAACAAGATAAGGGAGAGCGTTGCCGAAAAGTATATTATTCTATATGGCCGTTCTTTGGGATCGGGTTTCGCAACCAAATTAGCTTCTATGAACAACCCCAGAATGTTGATTTTAGATGCACCTTATTATAGTTTGAGCAAAGTGGCAAAACGGTATATGCCTTTTATGCCATTGTCTCTTTTGATTAAATTTCCGATGCCCACATATAAATGGTTGAAATATGTAAAATGCCCCATACATATTATACACGGTACCGACGACAAACTTATTCCGTATAAAACAAGTGTGAAGTTATCGAAGATAAAACCTAAACTTACCCGATTGTACACGGTTATTGGTGGCGGACATAAAAATTTGAACACTTTTGAACCCTATCATAAAATGTTGAGTGAAATAATACTCACAAAACCAAAGACAGTCGATTTGGAAGGCTCTAGCATTCATGTACAGCATGCTACAAAAAGAGCCAATGCGTAGACTTAAAAAGATTGGAAAAACAGTATTAATAATTTACGCATTGTTGACGGCCATGATTTATTTCTTTCAAGAAAAACTGATTTTCTTACCAACTAAACTTGCCCCTGATTTCTCGTATTCTTTTGCACAGCCCCATAAAGAATTTTTTCTGACGGCAGTAGACGGCGCCCAATTAAACGGCATTCATTTTAAGCAGAACAACCCTAAGGGTGTCATACTGTACTTTCATGGCAATGCCGGTGATTTGTCAAGATGGGGAACCATAACCGAGTTTTTTGTTGAAAAGCACTATGATGTTATTGTGATGGATTATAGAACCTATGGTAAAAGTACGGGTGCCATTAGCGAAACAGCTTTGCATGAAGATGCACAGTTATTTTATGAGTATACGTTAAGACAGTATGCTGAAGATACGATTATAGTGTATGGCCGCTCTTTGGGTACGGGCATTGCAAGTCGGTTGGCTTCAAAAAACAGACCTTACAAACTTATTTTAGAGACTCCTTTTTTTAGTTTAATGGATGTTGCACAAGACAGGTTTCCGTTTTTACCCTTGAAATGGTTGTTAAAATACCAATTTGCTTCCCATAAATACGTTCAAGATGTAGGTTGCCCCATTTTTGTTTTTCATGGTACTGAAGATGGTGTGATATCGTATGATTCGGGCAAACGCCTATTTGCATCCATTGAAAAACAAGAAAAAAAAATGTATACCATAGAAGGGGGCGGTCATAATGACTTGGTCACTTTTGAGGTTTATCAAAAGGGAATAGATGAGGCTTTAGAAATAAACGAGCTTAAATAAGCCCTGATGGATATAAAAACCTTTCGAAAGTTTATAATACCGTGGTTAAAACGAATAGGTGCAGTAGCTGCGATCCTCTATGCTTTGATAGTTTATTTGTCATATACACATCAAGAAAGGTTGATCTTCTTTCCCTCGAAAATGCCCATGAACCATACCTATGATTTCTGTCCTGATTTTGAAGAATTTTTTATTACCGCTGCGGATGGGGCTAAATTGAATGCAGTACACATAAAACAAGATAGTGCGAAAGGGGTTGTGCTGTATTTTCATGGAAATTCAGGCAATATATCCCATTTGGGCCATGTGGCCAATCTGTTTCATAGAAAAGGGTATGAAGCCTTCTTGATCGACTATAGAACTTACGGAAAAAGTACTGGCACTATGAGCGAAGAGGCTTTAAAAAGCGACGCTCAACTTTTTTACGACCATGCACTCAAGTCGTATAATGAAGATAAAATAGTTTTATATGGGCGTTCATTTGGTACTGGTATCGCCTCGGGCCTGACCGCTAGCAATACGCCCCGAAAACTTATTCTCGAATCGCCCTTTTATAGTGCGGTGAGTTTAGGTGCGCATAGATTTCCGTTTTTACCGGTCACATGGTTGTCCGAATATATATTTCCGTCAAATGAATATCTCCAAAATGTGAGCTGCCCCGTTTATATTTTCCATGGTACCGCCGACCCCGTGATTCCGTATAAATTCGCAAAAAAACTGTATGAGGGGATTCCTGGAACGGAAAAGAAAATGTACACTATAAAAGGAGGTGGACACAATTATCTACAAGATACCGACCTCTTTAAAAAGGGAATGGAAGAAGCATTACAATAAATAGCGCAAGTCAAGAATTTTTCACTCAAAAAGATCTGAAGATAGATAGCGATCACCACGGTCACAGGCTATAGACACGATGATTCCGCTTTTCAAGGTACTTGCCAATCGTACAGCTGCCGCTGCCGCACCACCACTGCTCATACCAGCAAAAATGCCTTCTTCCCTCACCAATCTTCTTGCCATTTCAATAGCTTCTTGTCGGCTTACTTCGAGTACTTGATCAACCTTGGTCGGGTCGAAGATTTTGGGTAAATATTCCTTAGGCCATTTTCTGATTCCTGGTATTTTTGAACCATCCTCTGGTTGAACTCCTACGATTTGAATAGCGTTATTTTGTTCTTTCAGATAGGTAGAGGTGCCCATTATTGTGCCCGTAGTGCCCATTGAAGATACAAAATGGGTTATTTCTCCCTCGGTATCGCTCCATATTTCAGGGCCCGTGGTTTTGTAATGCGCCTTCCAATTGTCAATATTGGAAAATTGATCGATCATAATGAATCCTTCACCGCTCACTTTTGCTTCTGCATAATCACGAGCGCCCTCAATACCATTGTCAGCAGGGGTAAGGGTCACCTTTGCACCATAGGCACGCATGGTTTGAACCCGTTCAACGGTAGCATTTTCGGGCATGACCAATTCAATGGTCAAACCGTAGATGCCTGCGATCATGGCCAGTGCGATACCAGTATTTCCGCTTGTAGCCTCAATGAGTTTTGAATTCTTGTCAAAATCACCCCGTTCAAGCCCGCTTCGTATCATATTCAGTGCTGCCCTGTCTTTTACACTTCCTCCCGGATTGTGACCCTCCAACTTAAAAAACAACTTTACATTGGGGTTGGTATTCAATACCCTTGATTCCACCAAAGGTGTATTTCCTATAAGATCTAAAATTTTATGAGCCATCTGAAAGGGTTTTAATTTTAACCTCAGGGGTATGAAAAACAGTGGAATTTGCCGGTACCGATTCTGTCAACCATGCATTACCGCCAATAATCGAGTTTTCTCCGATTATCGTTTTTCCGCCTAAAATCGTGGCATTGGCATAAATAGTTACGTTGTTTTCTATGGTTGGGTGTCGTTTGGTCTTTTGCAAGTTTTTGGCGACGAATAAGCCCCCAAGAGTAACCCCTTGGTAAATTTTCACATGATCCTTGATGATGGCGGTTTCACCGATCACAACGCCCGTACCATGGTCTATATGGAAAGAACTACCGATTTCTGCACCTGGGTTGATATCAACTCCGGTTTGTCTATGCGCATACTCGGTCATTAATCTAGGTACTAGCGGAAAACCGTCTTTGTGCAATTCATGTGCCAAACGGTAAATCGCAATGGCATAAAACCCTGGGTAAGCCATATATACCTCTTCTATCGACAATGAGGCTGGGTCGCAATTTACAGTTGCCTCGGCATCAAGATTTAGTTTTTCTAAAATTTTCGGAAGTTTTTGAACATAATTTCCCCAAAGTTTTTTACAGGGTTTATCGATCTTCCAACAGGCCAGATTCACCAAGGTATCGAACTCCGTTTCCAATATATCAAGATTGGCCGCTACCGGGGTGTCTATATCGAATAGGGTATAAAACAATAGATTGGTAAAAATCTCGGTTCTTTCTTTTAATTTATACCTCAGATTCGGTTGTTTTTTATGCTCGTTGATTTGGGCGATGATATTTTTTTTGTTCATATGTGAATCTACCTATTTCAAAATTAACTATAAACGACAAAGTCCATTGGGTTAATAAGGTTAACTTTAGCTTAAAATTGAGTCGCATGTCAACACATATACTAACATCAGCAGCACTTCCGTTTTTAAAGCGTTTAAAAAAGAACAACAACCGAGAATGGTTCGCTGAAAACAAAGGGGAGTTTAAAGGAATTCAAACGGAAGTGAAAACGTTCTACAGCGATCTTATGGAAGAACTGAACACTCACGATGAGGTAGAAAAGCTAAAAATGTTCCGTATTTACAGGGATGTTCGGTTTTCGCATGATAAAACACCGTACCAGCCCCATTTTGCAGGTTCTTTCTCTAGATCAGGTGCTAAGCTCAGAGGGGGGTACTATTTACGTATTAGACCGGGTGAGAGTTTTATGGCTGTCGGATTTTGGCAACCAGAGAAAGAAGATCTACTCAGAATACGTAAAGAATTTGAACTGGACCCCAAAGAATTTAGAAGTGTGATCAATGCAACGGCATTTAAGAAAGCATGGGGCGATTTGCAGGGCGAGGAGCTGAAAACAGCCCCAAAAGGATTTGACAAAGAAGACCCCAATATTGACCTCATTCGCAAAAAGGCCTTTGTCTTCACCCATGATTTTACCGATGCAGAGGTGTTGTCTGCCACCTTTTTCAAGGAAGTAAGCACGCGCTTTAAGACCGTACGTCCCTTTTTCGACCTGATGAGCGGTATCTTGACCACCAACTTAAATGGCGAATCATTATTGGATTAGCGTTTTGTAGAACCTGTCTGACTATAGAGTCGGGTAGTAAGTACATAAAGAGGCCAATTGTCAAATGACAATTGGCCTCTTATCTTAGGTAGAAAATGTTCTATTTACTTCCCAAAAACTCCTCAAAGGTTTTTGTTTCTAGGGGTTCTTTACTTTTGAATTTCTTTTTCAATTTCGCAAAGTCAACTTTGGCAGTTTCAAAACGTTTTGAAATGATGCGCAGGTTTTCTAGTTCAGAACTTGTGGGCTTATCATAGCTGCTTGCCAATTTACTGTAAAGATCGGTCATTTTTTCACGCAATTGCGGTTCGGCCGAACCTACATAATTATCGCCTGTAGTTATCACCAAAGTTTCTTTAAGACCATTCAATTTAGCCGCCATTTTAGAATTTTTATCTGTTTCTGATTTGGTGATCATTTGATCCATCTCGTATACTAGATAGGCCAATTCTTGGGTCATGTCATACATTTTCATTGTCGTCTCGTTTTTCAATTTACGATCGGCTTCGGTCAATGGCGAACGTTTGTCATAAACCAATTCAAACGTATGCTCAAAGGTTTCCTTGCCTTTGGTTATAATCGCTTTGTAGGTTCCGGCAGGTACGGTGGGGGAGGTGATCCCACTAAAAGAAAAGGTCTTGCCCTTGGCTACTTTTGGTTGTTTTCTGGTATAGCCCCAATTGACAATATTGATTCCCTTTGATTTGCCTGGGCCAAGATCTAAAATCTTATTTCCGTCCATATCCTGTATTTCCATAAGCATTTTACCAAAGGTGTGCCTTTTCTTCAAGTAGTATTTGATCTGTACGTTTTTGATCTTGCTTCTACCCACAAACTGGGTTTCTGTCCCAAAATTTCCGGAAAAGTTGCTTTCTTCATTGATTACCGTAGGTTTGGTATTGAAAAAGTGCAGGGTCTTGCCCATTACCTCTTCATTGATATCACGCAAGGGAGATATATCATCTATGATGATTATGCCCCTACCATGGGTACCCATGACCAGATCATTGGTTGTTTTCTGTAAATCAATGAAATGTACTGCAACGGCGGGCATATTATTGGTGAATTTTTTCCAGTTCTTTCCTCCATCCAAAGTAATATAGAGACCAAACTCTGTACCGAGAAACAACAGATCTGGGTTTACGTAATCTTCTTGAATATTGCGGACAAACCCGTTAACGTCATCTGTAATGATGTTCTTCCATGTTTTACCGAAATCGGTTGTTTTATAGGTGTACGGTTTCATATCATTGTTCGTGTGCCCTTCAAAAACGGCATAAGCAGTTGCCTTATCAAAACTACTTGCCTCAATATGGTAGCACCAGGTGTTTTTGGGCAGACCAACAACGTTTTCGATCGTATTGGCCCATGTTTTGCCTCCATCTTGAGTGACTTGAACATTACCATCATCGGTACCTGCCCAAAGTACATTGGCATCTAAGGGAGATTCTGCAATGGTAAAAATGGTCGTATGGTTTTCGGCACCTGAATTGTCTTTTGACAGGCCCCCTGAATTCTCTTGTGTCTGCTTTGTAGGATCATTGGTGGTAAGGTCAGGAGAGATGATCTGCCAAGTATCACCCATGTCTTCTGATCTATGGAGAAATTGGCTTCCCATATAAAATCGATCAGGTTGATGTACACTTACGGCCATGGGAGCGTTCCAATTAAACCGAAGTTTCACAGTGCCTTCAGTAGCAAGTGGTTGCACGGTTTTTGATAAATTCCGATCTACATCAATACGCCATACATTATCGGCACCCTGCATTTCAGAATAGATGATGTTCTTGGTAGGATGTTTCAAGACCCGAAAGCCATCGCCATACCCAATTGAGTTCCAATCACGGGCTTCAACACCGCCCGGTGAAGAAGAGGGGCCATACCAAGATCCATTGTCCTGTAAGCCTCCATATACATTATAGGGCGTGGCATCGTCAACACTTACGTGATAAAACTGTGAAAGGGGAAGGTTCTCAACGATCTCCATGTTGGTTCCGCCATCCCAAGAACGGTATACACCTCCATCGGTACCAACGTACATAATATCGGAATCTTTGATGCTGAAAGCAATGTCATGAATATCGCTGTGCATACGGCCCATGGCCTTAAAAGTTTTTCCACCATCTCTTGAAATAGATCCGCTTAATCCGCCTTTTACGATTACGTTTTCATTACGGGGGTCAACTACGATTCTTGAGAAATAAAAAGGTCTAACTGTAATTCCGAAATCATTGTTCAACTGTTTCCAGCTTTTTCCGGCATCATCACTTCTATACAAACCTTTACGTTCTTCTTTTTCGGCTTCGATAACGGTGTATAGAACATTCGGATTTGATTTAGCTACGGCAATACCCAGTCTACCTAGTTTTCCAGAAGGAAAACCATTGTGTATCTTATTCCATGTGGCACCGGCATCGATTGATTTGTACAAGGCGCTATTGCTTCCGCCTGACTCAAAACTCCAGCCCGTTCTTCTAAACTCCCACATTGAGGCATAAAGAATATTTGGGTCGTTTGGATCCATGACCAAATCAGCGCATCCGGTTTTTTTATTTATATAAAGCAATCGAGCCCATGTTTCACCACCGTCAGTAGATTTGTAAACCCCACGTTCTTCACTATCGCCCCATAGCGCACCTAGAGCGGCTACGTAAATTTCTTTGGAATTTTTCGGATTGACGATGACGTTAGCAATACGCTCTGACTTTTCCAAACCGATTTTTTTCCAGTTTGCCCCACCATCAACAGATTTGTATAATCCGTCTCCGATAGATACACTATTTCGAGGCCATGTTTCACCCGTACCAACATAAACCGTATTATCGGGATCATTGGGGTCTAGGGTCACTGCGCCTATAGACTGGCAATAGTCATCAAAAATAGGATTGAACGTCGTACCTGCATCATTTGATTTCCATACGCCACCACCTGCAGTACCTGCATAGATTATTCGGCTGTTGGTTGGGTGGACTTCCATATCATTGATACGCCCACTCATTAGCGCAGGGCCAATATGCCTTGCGGTCATATCACCGAATAGTTGTTTGCCACTATTTGTTTTGTCTTGGGCGGCCACTTGATAAGATACAAGAAGCCCTATAATCAGAGAAAAAGTAATTAGATGTTTCATGTAATTAGGTTGTTTTGTATAAAAAAGGCCCTTATATAATTTATTCTTTTTCGCTTTCACCTTCTATTTCATCGGGAAAAGCAAATACGCCATCATCTACAGTTGGGTTGAGTTCTATACTTTCAATGGTTATCGGGCTTCCTGGTTGCCCTTTTACCCCTTGTGTCATTGAAAAGGGAAAATACAGTCCGTCTATTTCTTGATAATCACTAAAGGTGATTTCTTGGGTCATACCCTTGCCTGGACCTTCCCGTACTTCAGATTGCATGGCAATGGGAACAAAGTTATCCGTATCAAAAAAGTAAAAAGAAATGTCCTCTTCTTCCTTTCCGTCTACAGTAATCGGCTCTTTGATTAATTTCAATTTAAAAGTTTCAGCACCATCGATTGTTTCTTTACCCACTAACTCTACTGTATATCCTTTTTCTTTATAGTCTATAAAGGAATCGGGAAAGTCATTAGTGTTCAATTTAAAATTAGCCGTCGCCTCTGCATCGCTTTTTTCAGCTTTCATGGTCATGAAGTTATGGCTCCAAAGTGTTTCGCCATCAAATACCCCTTGTTTTAGCTCTTTGCCCTGAAAATTTATCAGGGTCATTTGTCTACCATCGCTCAGTTGAAGAATCTCTAAGGGAATCTCCATTCCCTGTTGATTTATTTTTGCGGTCATTTTCATGCCTTTCAAGCCTTTTAACTTTTCGAGTCCGCCGATATTTTCATAATAGCTGTCTAATATTTCATCAGCTGTTTGTGCTTGAAGAGGCATAATAAGTGCTATAGTAAATACTGCAACACAGAGTTTTAGTGTTTTCATTTTCTGATTTTTATGTTATTCTTTCATTGTTAGTATCAAATATAATGAGAATGTTACATTTAATAAAAGAATTTGTAACTAATCAGTCTATTTAAGTTATTGATAATCAGTGATTTTCGTGTTATTAAAAAATCGTAGTTGATTCGTAAAAAAGCAAAAAGCAATCTTTTAAATCATAAGTATCTGAATATCAGTAAAATTAAAATCTCGTTAAAGTTTTTGGCCTAAAATGGAAATTTTAAAAACTGTTAGGCCAATGTTCTTAAAACAAGCTGCTCAGCTAATTTTTTAAATGAAAAACGCACACTGATTAGTTACAAGAATTTGTAACTAATCAGTGTGTTTAAGTTATTGATAATCAATGATTTTCGTGTTATTAAAAAATCGTAGTTGATTCGTAAAAAAGCAAAAAGCAATCTTTTAAATCATAAGTATCTGAATATCAGTAAAATTAAACTTTCGTTAAAGTTTTTGGCCTAAAATGGAAATTTTAAAAACTGTTAGGCCAATGTTCTTAAAACAAGCTGCTCAGCTAATTTTTTAAATGAAAAACGCATACTGATTAGTTACAAGAATTTTAGTTCAATTCCTCAATAGTGCTCCCACAGGTTAACATTGCCTCACCATAATATGGATTACGAATATCCTTTTCAGTACTTAACCAAACAGCACTTTTGTTGTTGTTTGCCATAAGACATTTTTGAATATATATTGTTTCTAAAGGTGATTTGATATTCATCATTAGGGCTACCATGTTTTCGTTTAAAATGACTAAATGAGCTCTTTGGTTTTTTAAATCTAGAGAAGAAGATATCGCATCCAACATTTCAACACTCTTTGATAAATGTGCCTTTTCCATATTACCCAAATCACTTACTTTAATGACCTTCATTTTTTCTGCTGTGGTTTTTGCAAAAGCAGCAACTTGACTCACATCACTAGTCACGAAAGCATCCTTCATTTTAAAATATGCTTTTAAAACAGATTGAAACTTTTTTTGAAATGCTTGTGGTAATTTCATTTCCATCATAGAAGCAGTATTAGTTTTGCTATCTGTACCGCCCTGCATTCCTAAATGTCCTTCGTGTCCTGTCGTTGTTTTTCCACCTTCCTTATTCATCATTGACTTTTTTCCCTGCAATTGTGCTGCTGCATCTATTGTGAAAGTTCCATTAGTAACAATTTCAGTACCATTTTCCAAACCACTTAATACTTCATAATTTTCCCCTATGGTATTACCTAATTTTACTTCTCGCATTTCAAAAACGGGTTCGTTGGGGTTTGTTTTAACATATACTACTGAACGTTCTCCTGTCCATAAAACAGCTGTTGACGGAATAGTTAACACTTGCTCTTTAGTTGAAGAAAGACCTTCAACTTTTCCTTCTATAAACATTCCGGGCTTAAAAGTATTTTTCTTATTATTTAAAGCCGCTCTTACTGTTAAGGTTCTTGTTCTTGTATTTAAAACAGGGTCTATAAAAGAAATTTTTGCGTTGAATTTTTTATTTGGGTAGGCATTGGTGGTAATAGAAATATCTTGCCCCTTTTTGAATAGTTCAATTTGATTTTCATAGACATCAAAATTTGCCCAAACCGAATTTAGGTTGGCTATTTTAAATAAAGGCTGTCCTTGCTTGATATAATCACCCTGTTCTACTAATTTTTCTGAAACAGTACCAGAAACTGTTGCGTATACCGGAAAATTTTCTTTTACTTTTTGGGATGCTTCAATTTGATTAATTTGAATTTCTGAAAGCTTCCATAATTTTAATTTATTACGTACCGCTTTGTATAACGCTGGTTGAGATTCTTTTAATAACGCTGTGGTAATTAACTCTTGCTGTGCAGCAAATAAATCAGGAGAGTAAATGGAGGCTAATAACTGCCCTTTACGCACTTCTTCTCCTGTGAAATTAATATTCAACCGCTCTATTCTACCAGAAAAATAACTTGCTTGAACTGCATTTTCCTCTTCGTTCTCTACAATTTTTCCTGAAAGTTTTATGGTATTACCTTCAACTTTACTGTTGTTAATAACAGATGTTCGAATGTTTGCCAAAGCCATTGCATTCTTTGATAATTTAAACTGGTCTGCTGCTAATCCAGTTGCACCAGTTTCGGCAAGAATCAAATCCATGCCGCAAATTGGGCAGTCACCTGCTTCGGGTTGCATTATTTGAGGATGCATTGAGCACGTCCACATTTGATTCGTTTGTGATACTTCATCATGATTATGAGTAGCTTCGTCTTTGGTTGAATTACCAAAAAGAAACCATCCTAATAGCAGTCCAATTACCACCATTCCTATATATACCGTGTATTTTTTCATTTCTCTATTTTTTTATTCGTTTTAATAATTTTCTGACTGATGGTGATGATGTGTACCATAATAAAAACCCACTCAAAACCGTAATTAACCCTAATAGTGAAAAGGCTCTTAAAACTATAGTGTTAAAGTTATCTCTACCTTCATAATCCATGGTGTGCGTCATCCATAAAAAATCGAACCAACGCCAATTGCGGTGCCTTACGGTTTGAAATTTTCCGTCTTTAATAGACACATAGGCTTTTAATGCTTCATCATTATCATAAGAAATGACATAAGCTGGTAATAGTTTTTCTCGATATTCGTGATGCTTACCTGCCGCATTAATTTTTTCAATGGTAGTAACCTCTATATCAGCTTTCATATAATTTTTAGCGATATATAGGGCTTCATTTTTGGAAATACTCTCTTTTAATTTACCGTTAATTGCATTATACAATTGCTTTTTATTTATCCAGTAATAAGGCAAGTTATTAATATCTCTTAATTCAATTGTATTAACGCCTGCTGTAACATTTAGTACTGATGGGCTTATTAAATTATCAAATGATTTTGGTTGATATTCTAAATTTTTGAACTGGTCGCCATGAATATCATCTATATTCGTCCAACTAAAGTACAAGCCACTAATAGTCCAAAACAAGAATTGAATTCCTATGAAGATTCCTAAATAGCGATGTGTTTTTCTAATTTTTTGCGCTGTATGCCCGTTGACCATTTTATTGATTTATTTTAATAGGAAAACTTACTGTAATTTTTTCCCACGATAAGGAAATAGAACCTTCATTTTCTTTTGTATTGGTAACTTTATATTCTAAATGTTCTGTGATTTTTTCTGAAATAGTTGGGGCAACTAAAAACCTTAAAACATCATCTTTTTGGTCGTATTCATCTTTACCATGTTGGTTCCAGTTTTTATTAATCATAATCGTCCAATCTTTTTTTGATGGAATTGTAAAAAAACCATATTTACCAGCAGGAAGTATTTTACCGTCAATTTCTAAATTTTTATTGGTTTCAATCCATGTTGCCATATGTGCGCCAGCTTGCCATACATTGTCATAGCCCACCAAACCACCAAATATTATTCGATTCCTCACGCCTGGCGAAGAATAATCTATATGAATATGAGCATCTCCAATCATAGCCATGACAGAGGTGTGTGGGCTTAACATTTTTTTCTTTGTTTCTGTTTTACGCTCTTTTTTTGCATCTTCTTTATGTTCAACTTGTTCGTTGCTTTTTTTAGAAGACGACTCATTCTGATTGTTTTTACAACCAATAAGTAGGATAACTGAAAATGAGAGTACTATTATTTTTTTCATTGAATATAGTTTTTGATATTTTTATAAATATTAATGTGTTCCTTTTCTAATATTTCTTGATGATGAATGTGTTTTGGTAATTCTCCATTTTCCATCAATTTTCTTTAAATCTGATGTTGCCACTCCTTTCTTTTTTATAATTCTTGCTTCTGTTCCTCTTTCTTCATTAGCTTTTAAATCTATGGTATAGATATACGTTTCGGTTGTAAAAGCATAAGGCATATCTACGTCAACACCTATTGTGTGATCTGAAAAAATAAAGCTATTAAAATGGTCTAATTCTGGCCCTAAATGATGTGCCAGATAATTAGCATAAGTACCTTCAGAGCCTCCAGATTCAAAAACAGTAGCATCTTTTGTAAAAAGTTCTGTTGTACCTTCTGTTGTTAGATTTTGAATGGCATCTTTATAACTTTTCATGACCGCTGTTACAGCTTTTTTTTCGGCTGCAATATTTACTTCTTCTATTTCAATTTTTTGCTCTTGTTCTTTACAGCTTACACCTGTAAAAAAGATTACTGATACTAATACGATTGTTTTTAAATACGCTTTCATTTTATAATTTATTTTAAAGACACTTTTCTTAATCGCAACGAATTTACTATCACAGAAACAGAACTAAAACTCATGGCTGCTGCTGCAATCATTGGCGATAGTAAAATTCCGAAAACTGGATATAATAATCCTGCTGCAACTGGTACACCTAGAATATTGTATATAAAAGCGAAAAACAGATTTTGCTTTATATTTTTCATTACTGCCTTACCCAAATAGGTGGCTTTAACAATACCCAATAAATCGCCCTTTACCAAGGTTACTTCACTACTTTCTATGGCAACGTCTGTTCCAGTACCCATAGCAATACCAATATTGGCTTGCGCTAATGCTGGTGCATCATTAATACCATCGCCTGCCATTGCTACAATTTTTCCTTCGGATTGTAATTTTTTAATGACGTTTAACTTATCTTCTGGTAAACATTCAGCTTGAAAACTCGCCAAGTTTAATTGGTTCGCTACAGATTTTGCAGTTCGCTTATTATCGCCAGTTAGCATAATAACATCAACTCCGTGTTTTTGTAAAGTTGCAATTGCTTCTTTGCTGGTTTTTTTTATGGCATCTGTAATGGCTACGTAACCAAGTACTTTTTCATTAACTGAAATATACGAAACTGTTTTACCTTGTTTCTGTTCTTCAATAACTTTACTATTAATTTCTTCGGAAAGTGTTGCTTTTACTTGCTCTATTAATTTTTTATTTCCGATGGCAATTCTTTTTCCATCAACAGTTCCTACCGC
>UOEL01000060.1_pt1 | contig 41806 bp, 41 predicted proteins | sample 1989351 | NCBI WGS metagenome assembly UOEL01 (sample SAMEA4712195, study PRJEB27164) | hydrothermal vent metagenome | biome: marine basaltic hydrothermal vent biome; feature: marine hydrothermal vent; material: mineral | place: Pacific Ocean | collected 2011-06-14/2011-07-23 | depth 1719 m
CTCGTTCCCCAATTCGGCCGCGATATAATATTTTTGGGTGAGCCTATAGTCACCAACAATTTCAAAGCCCGTAAATTCCTCCTCAAAAACGGAAATAAGAGGCCTGCTCAGGTCGATTCCAAAACGCAGGCCATAGGCTTGTTTATAGACAACAGTATCTTTGGCTTGCAAATCGATAGGTTTATCCTGTGCCTTAGTTATAAAGACATTCAAGACAAAGAATGTGCTAATGAAATATCTTAACATGGGCAGTAACGGTTTCTTCTATCTCTATAGAGGGTTTTACAATTTTTATGCCTTGAATCCAGTTTTCAGGGGTTGTGGTAAATTCGGTATTCAAGTTGTTGTAATTGGCAATAAAACCACAAGCCCTTGATATATATTCATCTGTGACTTCATAGGAGAAGTTCACGATGTCGCTATTGCCTGCTTCATTACCATCTTCGTCATCGGCCGAATCTTTGATAAATGTAAAGCCTGTAAGGGTATTGTTTATTTTTAAAGGAATAGCGATAGAGTCTAAATCATTTGAACGATCCGAGAACGTATTTATTGGCACATCTTTGCCAAGGCCGATGATTCGGAGGCCAGCAATAGGTTTAAAGGCCGTTGTGTCGTTGGCGTCATAAAAACGAATAATCAAAAGGGGGGTATCTGCATCGACACAAATATCGTCTTTTTCGCAGGCAGAAAATGAGAGTGATACCAGTAGAATGACAATACCGAATTTTATAATTTTCATAGGCCTAAAACTTTTCTAAAAGTACGATATTTTCTACATGATGTGTTTGCGGAAACATATCTACCGGTTGAACCTTAACTATCTTGTAGGTTTCTTTCATCAGTTCTAAATCTCGGGCCTGCGTTGCGCTATTACAGCTTACGTACACGATTCTTTGAGGGGCTATGTTCAAGATCTGTTGTACTACATCTTTGTGCATGCCAATTCTTGGCGGGTCGGAGATGATCACATCAGGTATTCCGTTGGCTGCTATGAACGCTTCGTTGAAGATGTTTTTCATATCGCCCACGAAAAAATCCACATTATTTATTTTATTGTTTTTCGCATTGGTTTTGGCATCTTCGATGGCTTCTGGTACTGATTCAATGCCCACTACTTTTTTCGCTTTTTTTGCGATAAACTGCGCGATGGTGCCTGTACCCGTATATAGGTCATAAACAAGCTCTTTACCCGTTAACCCTGCAAAATCGCGCGTTATTTTATACAGTTCATAGGCTTGGTCTGAATTGGTTTGGTAGAAAGATTTTGCAGCGATTTTAAACCGTAGCCCTTCCATCTTTTCGAAAATATGGTCTCGACCGGCATGGCATATGATCTCTTGGTCGTAAATTGTGTCGTTCTGCTTTGAATTGACCACATATAAAAGCGATGTCAATTCAGTAAAAGTTTCCATAAGATGGTTCAGCAGCAAATCGCGTTTTTCTTTGCGATCTTCAAAAAACTGAACCAAGACCATTACTTCGCCAATAGAAGTTGTTCGTATCATCAATGTTCGAAGCATTCCGAATTGGTTTCTCGGGTTGAAGAACGAGATACTATTTTTTAGGGCAAAATCTTTGGTGGCCAACCGAATGGCATTTGATGGATTCCCTTGAAGGTGGCATTTTTCTATATCCAATATTTTATCCCACATACCCGGAATGTGGAAGCCAAGGGCATTTTTATCGGTAATTTTAATATCAGACTGTATTTCGTTCAAGGTAAGCCATCGGCTATCGGAAAACGAAAATTCCATTTTGTTGCGATAGAAATATTGTTTTTCAGAACCCAATATAGCGTTGACTTTAGGCAAATCTAAATGACCAATGCGTCTCAGGTTGTTTTCTACCTCTTTTTGTTTGTAGAACAATTGGTGCTCGTAGCCCATATGCTGCCATTTACACCCACCACAGATACCAAAATGTTGGCATTTGGGCTCGGTACGTTTGTCAGAAAGCGATAAGAAATTAATGGCCGTCCCCTCAAAGTAGTTCTTTCTTTTTTTTGTGGTCTGTACATCAACGATATCACCAGGTACGGTATTGGTCATGAATATCACCCGCCCATCAGGGGCTTTGCCGATGGTTTTCCCTTTTGCACCGGCATCCAGCACTTCTATATTCTCAAAAATCTGTTTCGTTTTCTTTTTGCGCATTGAGCAAAAATACTATTTACCCTGAATTTATAACGACTATCTTTAAAATGAATATGCTAAAAAAAGTTAAATAATAGTGAACCTTTTTATTGATTATCTGTCTTTAGGGTAGATGTATGAAAGACAGGAACAAAATTTTCGATGGCCTTCTGGTACTGCAATATCGTTCTGGCAATAAAAAGGCTTTGGGTTTATTGGTCAATAGATATCATCGCAGGCTGTACGAGCATTCGTATAGGTATACACATGATTTTGATGCGTCAAAGGATATTGCTCAGGATTGCTGGAGTGTAATCATCACTAAATTGGGTGATTTAAAGAATCCGAATCTATTTGGTAGTTGGGCCTTGCGAATAGCAACTAGAAAGTCATTGGACTATGTAAAAAAAAAAAATCTAAATAAGCTGCATGAGTATTATAATATTTCGAGTGTAAACGAAGGTCAAGAAAATAGGGAAACGGAGACTTTGAAACTTCTCAAGGCAATGTCAACGTTGCCCGAAAATCAACAGATTGTTCTTCAGCTCTTTTATAAAGAAGATTATACATTAAAAGAAATCAGTGATATTCTTGAAATATCAATAGGAACGGTAAAGTCAAGACTGTTTCACGCTCGCGAAAAATTAAAAACAATTTTAAAATAGACTATATCATGGAAAAAAACAGAGAAAAAATTGACGAACTCATCAAGGAGGCATTAAGCACGGAAGAAGCAAAATTTTATGATGAGTTGGGCGAGCAGAGCCTCATTGAAAAATCAGGAGAGGTGCACAAAGGAAAAAACGGTTGGTTGGCAACCGTAATGACCATAGCTCACATTGTCATTTTTGTTGCGTTTGTATTCTGTACCGTACGATTTTTCAATACAGAACAGGTTAGTGAGCTTATTACATGGGCTTCAGGTGGATTTCTATGTTTGATTTTTATGGGCATGCTAAAACTTTATATATGGTTGCAAATAGACAAAAATGATATCCTAAGAGAACTTAAACGATTAGAACTTCAGGTTTCTTCACTTCACCATGGAATTGATAAGTTAAAGTAAGTAATGCCATATTTGGATTAGGCTTCGGTAGTTGAAACAAAAAAGTTAAATAATCGTGATCCTTTTTAGTATTTTTACGATCCTACACAGGATGATTTCTCTCCACAAGAAGGAATTACTGAAGTTTTATGTAATGTAATTTTTTATTATGTCAGTTTTAGAAACAACCGCCTCGAAAGATGCGATGGAGTTGGAAAATAAATATGGCGCTCATAACTACCACCCCTTGCCCGTAGTATTGAACAAGGGCGAGGGTGTATTTGTTTGGGATGTTGAAGGAAAAAAATACTATGATTTTCTTTCTGCCTATTCTGCAGTGAACCAAGGTCATTGTCACCCTAAGATTATTGGGGCAATGATGGATCAGGCGCAAAGGTTGGCGCTTACCTCAAGGGCATTTTATAATAATATGCTCGGAAAGTTTGAAAAGTATCTTTCAGAAACTTTCAAATTCGATAAATTTTTGCCCATGAATACAGGTGCCGAAGCTGTTGAAACAGCATTGAAGCTTTGTAGAAAATGGGCCTATGAAGAAAAGGGGATTCCTGAAAACGAGGCAAAAATAATCGTTTGCAAGAATAATTTTCATGGCCGTACCACGACCATAATCTCTTTCTCGAACGATCCCGTAGCCCGAAAAAACTTTGGCCCTTTTACCGAGGGGTTTATAAAGATCGAATACGATGACTTGGAGGCTTTAAAAGAAACGCTGGAAAATCACAAAAGCGTGGCAGGTTTTCTTGTTGAGCCCATTCAAGGAGAGGCTGGGGTCTATGTTCCTACCGAAGGTTATTTGAGCGAGGCAAAGGCACTTTGCGAAAAGCACAATGTGCTCTTTATTGCAGACGAGGTTCAGACAGGAATAGGACGAACGGGTAAAATGCTTGCCGTAGATCACGAAAATGTAAAACCCGATATTCTGATTTTAGGTAAGGCATTGTCTGGTGGGGTCTACCCCGTATCAGGAGTTTTGGCCAACGACAACATTATGCAAGTGATACGACCAGGTAACCATGGGAGTACCTTTGGGGGAAACCCCATAGCCGCTGCTGTGGGTATTGCCGCTCTTGATGTTATCAAAGATGAGGCATTAGCAAAAAACGCACAAAATTTGGGAGAACTTTTTAGGGTCGAAATGAATGCTTTTATCGAGACTTGTACAATTGTTAATGGCGTGAGAGGTAAAGGCCTTCTAAATGCCATTTTGATCAATGATACCGAAGATAGCTCTACGGCTTGGGATATTTGTATGGCGTTAAAGGAAAACGGACTACTAGCTAAACCCACCCACGGAAATATTATACGTTTTGCACCGCCTTTAGTAATTACCAAAGACCAATTGATAGATTGTATATCGATTATTATAAAGACCTTGAGACAGTTTGAGAAATAAACTCATTTCAGGACGAGACACAAGTTCAATAAAAAAACCGACCTCGAATTCGAGGTCGGTTTTTTAGGTTTTTGCAGTATATCTTAAAAACCACCTTCATTGACTATCAGGGCTATGATGACACCAAAATAAAGAATAAAGAACACCAACATAATAAGTGATAGCGCTAGACCTATATATGATAAGATCTTTCCTGTTTTTACATTTTCATACCCTGTATATACCTCAGGGTTTTCGGCATATAATTTTTCTGCTTTTTTGACATTGCTCAAGCCGATTATACTGAAAATAATGGCAAAAGGTCCGCAACAAATGAGCGATCCCACTATAGAAATTATGCCAAATGTTAGGGCGTTGCTTGCCCCTGGTAATGTTTCTTGGTTCATAGGTTTATTAATTTATTGTCCTTCCATGGCCTCTTCGTAGGCTCTTGTAAACTCTTCTTGAAGTTCATCCCAATCTCCGGTCATCAGTACGTAAGCTACTCTAGCTAGATACAGGGCGTTTATGACCAATGCGATCAGAGCAACTATCTTACCGGTTTTGATTTGGCTCATATTGTCATAAGCTTCAGGATTTTCTTTATAAATACTTTCTGATTTTCTGGCCATGAAAAATGCAATGGCTGAAGGTATTATCCCAAGTCCGGCAAAACAGCAGCATAGATAGCCCAATATGCCCAAAACTATTATCATTGTTGCATTCGGTAATTTTTGTTGTTCCATAATTATAATTTTTATTGATTGGTTATATGAATTTTAAAAAATAATTTGTCAATATTAAAGTAACGCTCACCACTGCCAATATCGATATTATTTTACTGGCATATTTAATAGTGAAAAAAATATCAGCCAATAAAAAACACAATAACGGAATAATCGTAAAAATGGCAGGGTACATTTCAAAAGCTGCGGCAAAATCACCTTGAAGTAACAATGCTAATGCCCGTTGCATGCCACAGCCGGGGCAGTCAACGCCAAATATCTTTTTGGTAAAACAGGGCAGCATATAGTCTTCAATGTGCATGGACACCATTCTGAAAATCATTTTCATCGCCAAAACCGATTAATCCCCCGAAAATTACCATTATTTTTATGCAATCAAAACAAATTGATGACTGTTTTTAAAATAGGCGATAGGGTAGAGACCATTGATGATACCATTATTGGGGTTGTTTCTAACGTAACCGGGCAAGAAATCACGATTGAGAGCGAAGAGGGTTTCTCCTTGACGTATGCTGTTTCTGAATTGGTCAAAGTTTCTGACGGTATTGTGGTTAGCAATTATGATGTTGCCCAGATAAAGTCTGAAAAAGAACTTCCTAAAAAAAGAAAGCAGAGAACGGTCAAATCCAAAGAAAGAAACATTCCTAAGATGGAAGTTGATCTTCACATACATCAGTTGACAAAGAGTTCTCGCGGTATGACCAATCATGAAATGTTGAATTTGCAGATAGATACGGCAAAGCGACAGTTGGAATTCGCGATACGAAAACGCATTCAAAAGGTTGTTTTTATTCACGGGGTAGGTGCAGGAGTGCTAAAAGAAGAATTGAAATACCTTTTTGGGCGTTATGAAAATATCAAACACTATGATGCCGATTACCAAAAATACGGATCAGGGGCAACCGAGATCTATATATTTCAGAAAAACCAAGATGATTTTTAACAACCTACTCTTCCAAGATGGTCGTTACGGTTCCGAAATTATCGATCTGCAGATTCGTGATTCGAGAATCATCGGAAGTAACCAATGAAATACTACTCAATTCTATTTTATGTTCGAAGGTTTTATTGTCTTCTTTCACTGTAGTCGTAATCAAGACCGTTCCGCCTTTGGCAATAATTTCATCAATAACCGCTGGCTCTGTCAACGGAATTTCATCACAAAAATAGTTTTTGGCAATTTTGTCAGAGAAAATTCTGTAGGTGATTTTCGCAGGGCCAGATTCGCTTACCGCAAATTCGATCTCAGTTGTTGACACTTCGTTTTTTAACGCTCCGCTGGGCAATTCGAGAATAAGGGCTTCTTTATCGTTCAGTTTAAAAAATATATTTGCGGTCTCAACTGAAACGGCCGTGCAATTTTGAATTGACGCACCATCAAAATCCAAGGTTTCTATTTGTAGGTCGCCATCGTCACAGGCGATAAAAAAGGCCAAAAGGGCAAAGAGCAGTATTCTTTTCATGTTTCAAATTTAAGTGAATTTAGCGGTAACTTTTAGCATATTTAGGTAGAAATTAACTTTGTTTCCGTTAATTTTGACCTGTTTTAATTCAACTTTAATTGAAATGGACAAGGTTTATCTCGATAATGCCGCCACTACGCAAGTTAGGGAAAGTGTGATAATAAAAATGCAAGATGCATTGTCTGGTTTTTATGGCAACCCGTCGTCAACCCACAGTTATGGCAGATCGGCAAAAACAGCGGTAGAGAGTGCCAGAAAAACCATTGCCAAGTATTTGAACGCGCACCCTTCTGAAATCATTTTCACTTCTGGTGGCACCGAGGCCGACAATATGATTTTAAGGAGTGCGGTACGTGATCTTGGCGTAAAGACGATTATCACTTCAAAAATAGAGCACCATGCGGTACTTCATACCGCTGAGGATCTTGTAAAAGAGTTTGGTATTGCACTTAGGTTTGTCGAGTTAGATGAATATGGTAACCCAAGGCTTTCGCATTTGAAGGAGTTGTTACAAGCTGATGATTCAAAAAAACTGGTCAGTCTTATGCACGTAAACAATGAAATCGGCAATAAGATAGATGTTGAAGTTATTGGTGGCCTGAGTAAAGAGAACAATGCTCTTTTTCATTCAGATACGGTACAATCCGTCGGTCATTTTGAGTGGGATGTTCAACAAACCCCTATTGACTTCATGACCGCTGCCGCCCATAAATTTCATGGACCAAAGGGTGTTGGATTCGCTTTTGTACGGAAAAATTCAGGACTTGGACATCTCATTTCTGGCGGCACTCAAGAACGTGGCCTGCGGGCAGGAACGGAATCTCTTCACAATATCGTTGGTTTGGAGGAAGCATTTGTTCAAGCGTATGATAATTTGAAAAATGAGAAAGCATATATAATAGGGTTGAAACGGTATTTTATAGAAAAAATACAGGAAGCCATACCCAATATTAAATTCAACGGGCATTCAGAAAGTCTTGAAAAAAGCGCCTACACCCTTGTAAACCTATGTTTGCCGATAGATGCCCAAAAAGCACTGATGTTGCTTTTTCATTTAGATTTAAAGGGAGTTGCTTGTTCAAAAGGCAGTGCATGCCAATCAGGGAGTGATAAAGGCTCTCATGTACTTTCAGAAATATTATCTGATGAAGACATGAAAAAACCCTCTCTGCGCTTTTCTTTTTCTATCTACAATACCAGGGAAGAATTGGATTATGCGATTTCGGTACTGACGGAGTTCATGATAGAATAGACGAGCTGGTCATTTTTTTCTTTTTCTTTTTCTGTCTTTTTTACGTTCCTTGTCATAGGGAAATTTTCTAGCGGCCAATTTCATCATTCTATCAATGAGGTCATTGGTGTTCTTACCCGTTTTTTTATTGATTTTCTTTTCGTACTTCCACAGTAATTTTCCTGTAGGCCCATCACTTATTTTAATACCGATACGACCGTAGTTGGCATCGCCCAAAAAGTAATCGACCAAACTGAATTCATCGGGTACACCTTTTGATAATAAGATGTTCAGATCGAGGTTTCCACTGATTATTCCGTCTACTTGTAATATTTTGCTAAGCTCTTTAATAGTGTATACATCAATATTATCGTACGTTATATTGTTTTGGGCAAGAATGGCATTAGTGTTCTTTGTATTTTGAAATTCGACCGAAAACTTCTTCTTCTTTCTACGTCTTGAAAAATAGGTCTCCAGCGCATTTTGTACGGCATAGCCTTCTTTTTCTTCGCGCTCTTTTAGTTCTTCTTTTGATACGTCATCTTTTAAATCTAGATTGGTGAGAAACGGTACAATAGCAAGTACTTCATGCTTTTCACTAAAAGCATCGAACTTATCACTTTCATAGATGTTCTTTTGGGCGCTCAATGAAAGCCCGACAAAAAATAGTGTACAAAAAAGAATATTCTTCATTAATATTTTATTCAATAGTATTCGAAAATTGGCAACTATGATATAAGGTATCGATTAAAATCGGGTACTCAACTTAATGTTGAGAACGCGACTTGTCATAAAATTAGGAATGGCGAATTGTTGTTTGCTGTCTACATCCCTTACCCATGTATTGGTTATTGAGTTTTGATTGTTGAAAAGATTGAAAATTTCAAAACCAACACTCAGTGCTTTGAATTTATGCAACCAATGGTTTTTTGGGTATCTTTTATCTTGATTTACAAAAATATAGGAAATTCCTAAATCTGCACGCTTATAATCCCTTAATCTGTTTTGAAAAATATAAGGATCGGCATAGCTTGGTGAACCTCCTGGCACCCCGGTATTATAGACCAGGTTCAGGTACATCTTTACATTGGGTACCGTTGGAATATAATCTTGAAACAAGATGGCGAATTTTAGTCGTTGATCTGTAGGGCGGGCAATATAACCTCTTTCGTTACTGTTTTCCTCGGTTTTGAGGTAACCGATGCTTACCCAAGATTCAGTGCCGGGCACAAAGGCCCCGCTCATTCTCAGTTCTGCACCGTAAACATAGGCCTTAGCGTTGTTATTGGCGACATAACGTATGCGTACATCTTCTAATGTATAGGTGTTTACATTGCTCAGTTTTTTGTAATAAGCTTCGCCTATAAGTGTAAACGGGCGATCCCATAACTTAAAACTATATTCGTTGCCCAGTACCCAATGTACTGACTTTTGAGCCTTTACAGATGATTGAGCACGACCTAATCTACCTCTTAATTCTCTATAAAAAGGCGGTTGATGATAGATGCCCGCCGAAAACCTGAAGAGCATATCTTTTTTCCATTTAGGCTTAATGGCGAATTGTGCCCTTGGGCTAAAGATTGTTTGTGATACCTTGGGTATGCCCGTTCCACTTACCGTCCAATATTGCGCTCGTATTCCTAAATTGTAATATAGGTCAATACCTTTTAGGCGAGTATGTTCACTAAATTGAGCGAAACCCGAAAATCGATTTGTTTTCACAAGGTTTTTTGCGATGAGCGATTCAAAAGGCACTAAAAGACCTTCAAAAGGTTCTTCGGGTTGATTGTTGATAAATTCCGGTAATGGGGGTCTTATCGAAAATCCGGCAGAATCTATGAATTCTGATTCTCGTATTTGATCGCGAATGTCTTCATGGGTGTATTTAAGCCCCCACTCCAAAGCCTTTTTGTTTTTTGAATATTTTCCTTTATGCTCTAAATTAAAAATAAGGGCGTCGAGAATGTTTCTCGCTCGATTAAATTGAGAGCCGACACCTTTTGAGGCCGTTACCTCACCAAGGGTATCGCTTCCTAAATCTGAATCTACTTCGCCCAATTCATATTGTGCAATGACATCTGAGCTTTCCTCTTCAGTGGTATGGTAGATCGATGATATCAATTTCAAGGTCGTATTGTCGTTTAAAAAGTAATTTGCTTTTAAAGCGCCAAGTGCGGTGTTGAATTTATTGTTTTCCTTTCCTTCATAATTTACTATCAGCGCCCTAGGTTGGTCAAGGGTTCCGAAGTTGGTCTGTCTGTTCAATGGTTCGTTCTTATAATCGTTGATCGTGATGTTTCCTAAAAAGTTCAAATGAAATTTTTTAGAGAAACGATAGGTCGAATAGCTCTGAACATCAAAAAAAGTAGGGTTGAAATTGGTTATGGTCTGTTGGCTTTTCACCAAAAGACTATTATTTCGATAGCGAATGCCCGATATACTCGTGAATTTTTTGTTTTTTGATATGGTCTCGACCGCTGCGCTGGCATCTAGAAAACTAATATCGGCCTGAGCGCCAAAAGCTACGGGGTTTTTATAGGTAATGTCTAAAACAGACGAGAGTTTATCGTCATATTTTGCCTGAAAGCCACCCGCCGAAAATTTCACTTTCTGTACCAGGTCGCTGTTTACAAAGCTGAGACCCTCTTGTTGAGCAGAGCGTATGAGAAATGGGCGGTATACCTCTATCTCGTTTACGTATACCAGGTTTTCGTCATAATTGCCGCCACGAACAGAATATTGGGTGCTCAATTCGTTATTTGACGAAACCCCGGGCAATAGTTTTAGCACGTTTTCAACACCTGCGTTTGCACCGGGAATTTTACGAATCACTTCGCTCGAAATCGTGGTGATACCTTCTACACTTTTTTTTCCTGTTGGCATGACGGTTACACTATCGATTTGTATGGTGTCCGTTTTCATGACAGGGTTGAATTCATATGTTTCGTTGGTAGTTAGTATCAGATTGTTCAAGACCACATCTTTGTGGCCTAAATGAGAAAAAACGATCGTAGTTTTGGTGTCGGCGATTATCTGTAGAACATAAAACCCGTTGATGTCAGAAAAAGCACCCGTGTTTCCAGAAGAAACATTGACATTGGCTAGAGGCTTGTTCAGTTCGTTCAAGACCACACCGGTAATGGTTGCCGTCTGTGCTCTTACCATCATGAAACCACATAATACAGATAAAACTAAAAGGTGTTTAAAAAGCCTCAAACCAATTATTTCCTATAAAATGTACTGTTAAAGGTAGTACTGTTTCCTACATTGTCAGTTACGATGACCACAAGATGGCATTGTTTTTGATCTAAGATCGTATCGTCAAAATTGTAGGTGATGGTGTTTTTTTTAGGCTCGTACTCCATCAATACCCACTTTCCGTTGATAGTTGCCGAGTAGGTATTTATGCCACTAAGGTCATCTGAAATTTTTAGGCTGAGATAACTATAGTTGTTCAGCCATTGTTTTTCTTTGAAATTTTTCGCCCTGACTTTCGGTGCGATAGTATCTTTCGCCAACGTATAGGTGCCGAGGTTTCGGGTTCTCGTTGTAAACGTGTTTTTTCTTTTATAGGTTGATGCGTAATTCGGCTTCATCTTTTTATCTAATCGAGCGATAAAAAGCTGTTTGCGCTCGGCCTTTGGGTATTTCGTTACGTCAAAGGTGATAGTGAATTTTCGATGTGCGGGTATTCTACTGTTATGAATGGTTACGGTGTCATTTCCCTTTTTCAGATCAATATAGAAATCTTTGTAAAAAGTGTTCGTCGGAAAATATACTTTGGCAGCCCCAAGATTGTAGTTATTGGGTTTTTTAGCTACAATAAAAGTATCGGTTTTGGCATCTTCCTTCTTTATTATGATTTCTTCCTTTTTGCCTTCTACTGGTATGGTTACCTTGGTCAAGTTGCCCTTTAGGTCTTTTATCAATATCTCTACCGAGTATGAAAATCCTTCTCGTACGGCTATTTTCCCATTGTTTTTTAGGGTATTGTATATGCCCAGTCTATTTGCATCTGTTTTGAAACACCGTTGTATTTTCTCTCTATATTTTCCGTAATGGTCATAGTCTATTAGCGTATTGATATATCGGGTCTCTGAAAAAGAGAAGGACTCAAAATCATAATCAGTGTATACTTCTCCGTTTACGAGTTGTTGTACCGAGTAGATTCCGTTTTTATTGGCTGCCATATCTTGGCGGTCATAGCCCAAGAAACCAAAACCGATCGTACCCAAGGCAGAAACCGAATCTGCCAAATAGGAGCCGTCTTTTTGACGTGAAAAATTAATCTTGACCTTATCGTTGCTTTGATTTATCCGGGCATCTTTTGACAAGGGGTATCCATAGAGCTTATCTAAAATAGGATCCGTTGCATCTCTGACTTCCAACCCATATAACAGAGGGTTCGTAGGCTTTTCAGAAATACTACTTCTGATCTCGAAATGAAGGTGAGGGCCTGAAGAGCCTCCGGTATTACCGCTATAGGCGATTATTTTTCCCTTTTCGACCTTTACGTCACCGTAATTGGGAAAGATTTCTACCTCGTAAGATTTTTTCTTGTATTGAATTTTTTTGATGTATTCTTCTATTTCTGGCGAAAATTTTTGAAGATGCCCATAAACTGAGGTATAGCCATTGGGGTGTGCGACATAAAGTACTTTTCCGTACCCCCAAAGAGATACTTTTATTCGTGCGACCGTACCGTCACCAATGGCAAAAATAGGTAAACCCTCTCGTTGTTGCGTTTTTATATCAATACCCGAATGAAAGTGGTTGGACCTTAATTCACCAAAAGTGCCCGACAAGATCAGGGGGATTTCAAGTGGTGATCTGAAAGCCTCTTGTGGGTATTTCCTCTGGCCAGAAATACCTATGGAAAATAAGAAGATCAATCCGAAAAACAATCTGTGCATAATATATGGCAAATTAAAATGAGACAAACTATTGTGGCGAGATCGAATACCGAACGTTTATTGGTCGACCTGCCCTGTAAATGGATGCAAAATTAAGCAGTTCAAAGTAATAAATAGCATTGGATCGTAAAAACTCTAGACTATAAATTCTCAAGTACATTAATTGAACGTTTTTAAGAACATTAAAGTATTACTTTAAGAATAATTGAAAAAACTATTGCTAAGTACTAAGATGTGTGTTAACTTTGTGTAAAATGCATTGCGTTTCGCATATGAGTGAATTGGTCAATATAGTTGATTCTCTAGAGAATAAGATCAGTAAGTTGTTGCATAAATTAGAATTGTTGCAACAGGCAAATGCCACATTGAAAAATGAACTGGTTTCTACGAGGAACATTCAAAATAGCTCTCAAAAATCTGTTTCGGAATGGGAAAAAAAGTACAATTCGCTAAAGCTTGCAAATTCAATGCTGGGCAGTAGTACCAATAAAACGGAAGCCAAGCTAAAAATAAATTCCCTTATCAGAGAGTTGGATCATTGTATTGCCCAACTCGCTGTATAACGTTTAAAATACAATGTCTGAAAAGCTCAAAATTAAACTTTCAATTGCCGATAGGGTTTACCCTTTGACCATTGACCCCGCCCAAGAAGAGGGGTTGCGTAAAGCGGCAAAGAATATCGAGCAATTGGCAAAAAAGTTTGAAAAGAGCTATGCCGTTCGCGATAAGCAAGATGTATTGGCCATGTGCGCCTTACAATTTGCCTCTAAAATCGAGCAAAAAGGCATTGACAAATCAGAAGGAACCAAAAATGCAATAGAGCGCTTAAAGGCATTGGATGTTTTGGTAAACACCAAGCTTGGTATACAATAAGTTCTTTTAAATAATATCAAAGTTACTGCCCACATTGGTAATAATTTTTGACAAACTCAACGCTAATTTAATTAAAAAGGGTGAGTTTAGGTTGTAAAAGCATGCCTTGCCAGTACAAGGATCCTTGCGCAGCTTGGTAGCCCTAAACTTGTATATAGGAGTTTGTACAAAACTTCGCCGATGTGGGCTTTTTTTTGTAAAACACTGTTCAGTCTAACAATAAACGAGGCGTAGTCGATTAGGGTTGGTAGAACAAAGGCCACTATTTTAGTGGAATCTTGATAGTCATCAAGAGATAATAATTTAATTTTAAATTTTATGGATAGTATAACATTGATAATTGGTGCCGTCGGGCTAGCAATCGGCTTTGTAGTTGCAAAGTTCTTAGAAAAGGGGAAGGCATCAAAGACCATCGCAAATGCCAAGAAAGAAGCAGATTCTATTTTAAAAAGTGCAAAAACCGATGGCGAGAACATTAAAAAAGATAAAATGTTTCAGGCCAAAGAAAAATTCTTGGAGTTAAAGGCCGAACATGAAAAAGTCATTAATAATAAGGATAGAAAAATAGGTGAGGCAGAAAAGCGAACCCGTGACAAAGAGTCACAGGTAAGCAGTGAGTTGGCAAAGAGCAAAAACCTAAACCGAGAGTTAGAGGTCAAACTAAGGGATGTTGGGCATAAAACGGACTTTTTTGAAAAGAAACAATCTGAGCTTGAAAAATTACATAAAAATCAAGTGCAACAATTAGAGGTGATATCAGGTCTTTCTGCTGATGATGCCAAAAACCAATTGATGGAGTCTTTAAAGGAAACCGCAAAGTCAGATGCGATGGCATACTTGCAGACGACTATGGAAGAGGCCAAACTCACAGCTGAACAAGAAGCCAGAAAAATCATAATCAATACCATACAGCGAATAGGAACAGAGGAAGCCATTGAGAATTGTGTTTCAGTGTTCAATTTAGAGTCTGACGATATAAAGGGACGTATTATAGGAAGAGAGGGTAGGAATATTCGAGCTCTGGAGTCTGCTACTGGGGTTGAGATCATTGTAGACGACACCCCTGATGCGATTATATTGTCGTGTTTTGATTCTGTTCGAAGAGAGATTGCCCGTTTATCATTGCACAAGTTGGTAACCGATGGAAGAATTCATCCGGCAAGAATAGAGGGTATCGTCAAAAAGACCGAAAAACAGATTGAGGCCGAAATCGTGGAAATAGGTAAGCGAACCATTATCGATTTGGGTATACATGGCTTGCACCCTGAACTGATAAAAGCAGTGGGTAGAATGAAATATCGTTCCTCTTATGGGCAAAACCTCTTGCAGCATTCTAGAGAAGTTGCCAAACTATGTGGAATAATGGCCGCAGAAATGGGATTGAATGCCAAGGTAGCTAAAAGAGCTGGTCTCTTACACGATATAGGCAAGGTGCCCAATACCGAGGAAGAAGTTGAAACACCACATGCTATTCTTGGTATGAAATGGGCAGAGAAATTTGGGGAGAAACCTGATGTCTGCAATGCCATTGGTGCTCACCACGATGAGATTGAGATGAAATCATTGATATCGCCTATCGTACAGGTTTGCGATGCGATAAGTGGTGCACGGCCAGGGGCAAGAAGACAGGTAATGGACTCGTACATACAACGTCTCAAAGACCTTGAAGAGATCGCTTTTGCATTTGGCGGGGTTCAGAAGGCCTATGCGATACAAGCGGGTAGAGAGCTTCGTGTAATCGTTGAAAGTGAAAAAGTGAGCGATGATAAAGCAGCAGAACTTTCTTTTGAGATCTCGCAGAAAATACAGACCGATATGACCTACCCAGGTCAGGTGAAAGTTACTGTTATACGTGAAACGAGAGCGGTGAACGTAGCCAAATAATATTAGAGCTATACCAAAAAAAGAGCCGTAATAGCGGCTCTTTTTTTATTGGTGATATTTATACTAAGGCCAACCAATTATCTATTCTTCTTCAGATGAGGTTGTTTCGGTACCGTTCTCCTCAGTTTCTTTATTGAGGTTGTTCTTCATGATATTGAGCTTTTTAAGCTTTTCTTTCCAAGTGGCAAGGGCTTCTTTATGTGTATTCACTCTTTTAATGACGTCTTGTACGAGTGGGTTGTCTTCAGATGCGCTCGAGAAAAATTGCAGGTTGTTTTCCAACTGACGAATTCCACTATTGCTTTCGTCTATTTTTCTGCGTATGAAGGTGCGTTCTTTCGAAATTGCCAAATCATTGTCTTGTTGAGCCAATTGTTGGATCTTGTTACCGTATTTCAAAAGTTCTGATTCTTGTTTGCCAATATCAAGTTTCTTAAAGATGGCATCTAATATTTTATCGAACTTTTGATTGATGTTCTTTTTCTTGAAAGGCACTCTGCCATAGGTTTTCCACTCTTTGATGAAGGCTTTGATACTGGTCATATCTTTTTTGCGATTGCCAGAGGGTTCAAAAGCCTTTAAACGTTCGATACAGGCATTCTTGTTCTCTAGATTTTCAACCTCACCTTTATGGGCTTTATCTTTTAAGGCATGTAATCGGTCAAAATAATGGTTACAGGCGCTTTTGAATTCTTTCCATATTTTATCGGAGTATTTACGCGGTACATGGCCGATTTTTTTCCATTCGCTTTGAATGCGTTTCATTTCTTGTGTGGCTGCATCCCAATCATCGCTTTCTTTTAGGGATATGGCCAGATCCAAGAGTTTTCTTTTTTTATCGAGATTATCTTGTTGGTCTCTTTTCAGGTTTTTGTAAAAGGCATTTTTGTTTCGGTTAAAAGTCCGTACGGCATCTTTGAAGGCGGCCCAAGTCTCTTCATTTACCTTTTGCGGCACTTTACCAGCTTTGAAAAATGCATTTCGTTGCTCTTCGATCTGTTTTATTTGTTGTTGTAGGGTTCTATGGTTATCTGATACATTTTCTGAAATGGAGCTTATATTTGCAATAATCTCCTGCTTGTTCAGATAATTTTGTTCGTGAACCTTGTCTTGCTCTTTGTAATGCTCTTGTCTTCTTTTATGAAGTGCTTTGGTGGCATCGCTGAAAAGTCCCCATATTTGTTCTCGGTGTTCTTTGCCCACAGGGCCAATTTCCTCTTTCCATATTTTATGCAATATCTGCAGTTCTCGAAACGCTTTTCCTATACTTGGTTCTTTGGCGAGAGCTTCTGCCTTTACCACAAGTTTTTGTTTCTCTTCAAGATTGTGCTTGAAATCAAGATCACGCAGTTCTCTATTGATATGTAGAAAGTCATAAAAAATCTCTATATGATGATGATAAGTACGCCATACATTATTGTAATGTGTGCGTGGTACGGAGCCTGCATTGCGCCAGCGTACTTGTATATCTTTGAAATTCTTATAGGTTGTGTTTATATCCTCCTCTACATTCACCAATGCTTTGAGTTCTTCAATGAGCTCTAATCGTTTGGCAAGGTTTTCTTTTAGGTTCTTTTCAAGGTTTTTATAGTATAAGTTACGTTTTTCACGATATTCAGAAAAAACTTCGTTGAATTGCTTTTTGGTTACCGAATTATATCTAAAATCAATTTCATTACCACCGTTGGTGACAAATTCTTCTTTCTTATGTTCAATGAATTCTTTAAACTTTTGGTCGAATTCGTACTTGATGCCATCAACATGCTTTTTGATGACCTGAACCTTTTCGTTCGTGACCAGTTTTTGCAATTCGCCCGTTAAGTTTTCAATGGTCATTGCGTGGTAATCCAAAATTGGGATTTGATGCCTGTGGTTGTTGTTGGTATCTTCTGCATCCTCAGCATTGTTCACGTCTATTTCTTCGATAACCTCATCGTCTTCTTTCTCTTTCTTACCAGTACTTTTTTTATCGTCGAGGTCTTTTGAAGTTTCCTTTTTAGTGCCCTTTTCACCATCTGTTGCAACAGGATCCGTAACGGCTTTTTTTTGAGTAGGCGCTTTGGTTTCAGCAACTTCTTTTTTTTCTTCGTTTTTGGCAATCGCAGTACTATCTTCTGAAACAGATGGTGTTTCAGAAGTTTTTAAATCAACTTTTTTCACTACACTTTCCTGTAGTTCTTGTTCTTTATCCTTTGGCATTATCAATAAATTTGTTGTACAACGAAATGCTATGGTAAGATAGTAACAACCTTTCTAACGGCAAAAATTATAGCGTACTTCTTTGTTTAGAGATTATTGTCAGTGCTAGCTAAAATAGAAAGCAGTTCAACTACGAGCGTTTTTTCTATGGAAATACCAACGGTTAGCTTTTTGCTATTGGGTTGGAGATTGAGCATTCCAAATTTCCCACGCCTTTTCTGCTTGTAGTTCTAACATACGTTGACCGTTGCAAATAGCCGCACCTTGTTTTTCACCCTCTTGTAAAAAGGCCGTTTTCTCAGGGTTGTAGATTAGATCGAACAGCAAGTGTTCTGAGGTGATATACCTGTATTGAATATCTGGTTTTAAATCTATATTGGGGTATGTGCCCAAAGGCGTACAATTGATCAATATAGTATACTCTTTAAAAATTCCGGTATTTAGATCTTGATAAGAAAGTTGGTTTTCAGTTGGTTTTCTCGATACGAACGTATACGGAATATTGAGTTCTTTAAAAACAAAAGCAACAGCCTTAGATACCCCACCTGTACCAAAAATCAGTGCTTTGGTATGTTGTTTTTTCAAAAAAGGCGTTATTGATTTTCGAAACCCGTAGGCGTCTGTGTTGTACCCTTTTACACCTTCTTTACTTATTTTAATTGTATTTACCGCACCTATTTTTTTAGCCTTTGCATCCAATTCGGTTAGATAAGGAATAACGGTTTCCTTATAGGGTATGGTGACATTGAGGCCTTTGATGCTCTTCTGCCGAATGATTTTTTGAAAGTCCTCGATTTCCTGCAGGTCAAAATTTTCATAAGAATGGTCGTTCAATTTGAGGTCGGCGAATTTTTTCGTGAAATATCCCTTTGAAAAAGAATAGGAGATATTTTTTCCTGCCAATCCGAATCTAACTTTTTTCTTTTCTATTTTTTCCATACCAATCCAATCCCAATAAAACACTTATTCCGGCAATAACAAAAAATATTGCCCACCAAGTCTCGTCACTTCCAAAATCAGGAAAGAAACGTTTGTAGTTGGCTATGATTTTTCTTCCGTTCGAATCCAATATATGCTCGCCTGCCGTACTGGTCGTGTATACGGTTTTTTTCCAAGGCCAAACCACGCCCAATGAGCCTGTGATAAAGCCCAATATCACAGCGGTTGTTATGTGTTTGTAGTGTTTGAGCACGTATGATAGAATATGTGAGAGTGTCACTAGGCCCACGGCCGAGCCTGTGGTGAACACGGCTAAAATTTTCAAGGTGTTCAAGCGCTCACTGTTTTCTATAAAACTAAAATCACCGTGAATTACCTCTGCGAAGGTGTCGTACAGCGCATTGACCGAATCGACCAAAAGAAGCACATAATTACCCAAAAGTATTAAAATAAAAGAGCCGGAAAGACCAGGTAGGGTCATGCCCGAAACACTGATCATGCCACAAAGAAAGATGAACAAGAGGTTGTCGTTTTCTTTTGCGGGACTCAAAAAACTGATTGATATGCCCACTATAAGGCCAGCGATACCCGCTAATATGGTTTTTTTGTTCCAATGTTCAAAGCCTTTTCCGATATAATAGATCGATCCTAGAATCATTCCGAAGAAAGCCGCCCAAACGAACAGTTCTTTTTGCGCCAGAAAATAATCGAGCAGTTTCGAAACACTGAAATAACTCACTAGCATACCAAAGATCAGCAGTGCCAGAAAAGAGGCGTTGGTATAGTGGTAAAAACTCTTGAACCTGCCATATAGCAATAGCTTGAAGGCCTTGCCGTTTATTTTTTGTAGCGAATAGATAAATTCTTCGTAGAAGCCGCCCACGAAAGCAACAATACCGCCCGATACTCCTGGCACCTTGTTGGCGGCTCCCATACAGAGACCTTTTAGAACCAGAAAAAATTTATCAGAAAATGATCTGGTGTCATTCATTTTGAAAGGGCGTTTATTCTTTTGAGGCGGTTCTTTCGAGTATAAAAATAAGAGAAAAACCGATAATCGCCGCAATAATGGCATACATAATTTGGTGGTCGCCTTCAAAGGTGAAAGGTGAAACACTTTGCTCTTTTAAGGTGATGGCCTTATGACCAATTGTTTTGGTCTCCAGTATTTTTTTCCATGGCCATATTTTATTCAATGATCCGAGAATAAAACCGGTAAGTACGGCCAACGTGCTATTTTTATAACTGGTGAACATCCATTTTAAGATTTTCGCAAAACTTAGGAGTCCGAAAATCGCCCCTGCACCAACGGCAAGTATTATTTTTATGTCCCTATCGTGTACAGCGTCGAGAATGGTTTTATAAGAACCTAATAATACCAGAATAAAAGCACCTGATATACCCGGTAGGATCATGGCGCAAATGGCCACTGCACCAGATAAAAACAAAAAAGGAAGACCGTCAGAGTTTTGAGTAGGTGGAAGCGTAGTAATAAAATAGGCCACTGCCGCACCGAGCACTAATAGCAGAACGGTAATCATATTCCATTTTTTAATTGCTTTGCCCACAAAAACAACACTTGCAAGAACCAACCCAAAGAAGAAAGACCATGTAGGAATGGGGTGGTTTTCAAGTAACCAGCTGATCGTAGTTGAAAACAAAAAAATGCTGGTCAGCATACCGATCAATAACGCTAAAGAAAAATTACCGTTCAATTTCTGCCAAAAGGCTTTGAAACCTTCTTTTCGCCATGTTTTTAAAGTAGCTAGATTCAGGTTGTTGATCGAAGTGATGAACTCTTCGTATATGCCCGCCACAAAAGCAATGGTACCACCTGAGACTCCGGGAACCAATTCGGCCACGCCCATTGCCATTCCTTTAAGTGCGATAAAAATATAATGTAAAAAATTTCGATTTTCCATGGAACAAAAAACAAAAATAGTTCTTTTAACTGGAAGCTTTTTTGAAATCGGATATCAGGTTCAATATCCATTCTGTATTCGTGTACTGCGGAAATTTTTCTTCGAACAGGTACAATTTTTCAACATCGAGATTCAGGGCATCGATCAAATTGATTCGGGCATTGATGTCGTCATTGGTAAGTAACTGCAGGCCAGCTAGCTTGTAGGCCAATTCAGCATCTTCAGGATGAAATTCACGCCCTTGGGCCAATATTTCAACAGCAGAGGTCAGATCGGTATTGCTATGTGCGGCATCTGCCCATTTCAACCACGTATCTAACTTGAAATTACCCAAACCCACCATTTTTTTATAAGAAAAATCAGCCTCTTCGTAATTTTTAAGGCAGGTATTGATCTTGCCGCATTTTTTCCAATAACTTGAATTTTCACTATCTATATTAAGGGCTTTGTTGATGTAGAACAAGGCTTTTTTATAGTTCTTTTTTTTATGGTAAAAGTCGGTTATGGCCAACCACCCCTTATCCAATAGAGGGTCTTGGTGAACAGTTTGGTAGTAATAGTACTTGGCCATGTCATTGTTTCCCAATTTTTCATGGCATTTACCAATCCGTAGATAGGCATGTGATGTTGGGTCTTCAATTTTTATTGTTGTTTCGTAGTTTTCAATGGCATCGTGGTATTTGCCCAATTTCTCTAAGACCTTACCTCTTTCAAAATATGCACCTATAAAGGTATCGTCAGCGATTATTGCAAAGTCATAGGCCGTAACTGCCTCTAGGTACATTTTTTTTGTGTAATACTGTTTGCCCAATTGATGCCAAGCTACTTCACAGTACGGGTTTCTGTCGAGATAATCATTTAGGTAGTATATAGCACCGTCAAAATCTTCGAGAAATTCAAAGCAGTGTATAATGTTGTACAGCGATGAATAGTCGTGCTCGTCGTAAGAAATACATTTAATGAAATTATCTTTGGCCAATTTAAAATCATCCATAAAGAGATACTCCATTCCCAGTAACGAGTGAATATCAAAATGGTTGTTAGATAATTCTAGGGCCTTGTTCAAGAGATTGATCGCAGCCACGTGGTTATCTTTTTTCGATTGGATATTGGCGCGCTGTATATAGATTTCTTCATTATGCCTGTCTATAAGCTGTAGCTTGTCAAGTAGTTTTTCGGCTAGATCTAAATCGTTTTCAAAAACATGTACTTCAACATTCAATAACTTTAGTTCTATAGAACCAGGGTGTTGCTGCAAACTGATTTTAATAGCCTTTTTTGCTAGGGCTATTTTTCCGTTGTTGAGATAATGGTGTATAATATCCTCAAAATCCTCTGCATCGAAGAAATAGACGTCGTCTGTCTTGAGCATGGATTCAAACTTAACAACGGGTTTGCCAGGTCTTTCGTTAGATTCTAACGCCATAGAAATTTTAGGTTAAACTACGGAATTAAAAGTAGTCTTTTGAGACTATTTAAAACTCTTGATGTAGGCTATATTATTAACAAATTAGTTAACAAACTATAGTTCGCGGTCTTCAAACCCGTCTAGGACGCTATTGATCAAAATGCAGCCCTTCTCTATTTCTTCAATTGATATGGTCAATGGAGGTGAAATTCGTACGGCCTTTGGTTCGAACAAAAGCCAAAATAAGATCAAGCCCTTTTTTGCACAGGTGAGTACCAGGTAATCTGCGGTAGCCTTGTTTTTCATAATCAGGGTCAGTAAAAGCCCCTTGCCACGAATTTCTTTGATATGCTTATGCTTCAAGAGCTTCTTGATGATCAATTCTTTTTCTAGGGTTTCAGAAATAAGGGTTGTTTCGGTCAGTTCTTTTAAGGTTGCCAAACTTGCGGCGGCTATTAACGAGTTGCCGCCAAAAGTAGTGATGTGCCCAAGTTTTGGGTTGTGTTGTAGGCATGTCATTATTTTTTTTGATGTCGTAAATGCACCTACCGGAAGCCCTGATGCCATACCCTTGCCCATGACCAGAATATCAGGTGTACAATTAAAATGCTCAAAGGCGAATAATTTTCCCGTACGGCCGAAACTAGATTGAATTTCATCTAAGATCAATAAGGTCCCCACTTGATCGCAACGCTTCCTTACTTTTTGTAAATAGCCTTTTTTGGGCATGATTATACCTGCACCGCCCTGAATAGTTTCTAAAATGACCGCTGCCGTTTTTTCGGTTATCTTTTGAATATCCTCCTCCGCATTGAATCGGATAAAGGAAACATCTGGAATCAGAGGTCGAAAAGCACTTTTACGTTCTTCTAGACCCATAATACTAAGGCTGCCCATTGTATTGCCGTGATAGGCCTTTTTAGCAGCGATAATCTGTGTTCTTCCAGTGAATCTACGCGCAAGCTTTAAGGCGCCTTCAACAGCTTCTGTACCTGAATTCACCAAATAGGTGGTCTCTAATGTACTCGGTAAGAGTGATGCCAAAAGTTTGCAATAGTCGACCGCTGGTTTTTGAACATACTCGCCGTAGACCATTACATGCATGTATTTCTCAGCTTGTTCATGAACGGCGGCCACGACCTTGGAATGGCAATGACCTAAACTACAAACCGATATCCCGGCAACAAAATCTAAGTGCTCATTTCCCGAGGTATCATAAATATAACTACCCTTGGCATGTGATATTTGCATGCCCAAGGGGTGTGGTGTGGTCTGCGCTTGGTATTTTAAAAATTTTTCTTTCATGCTGCTATCATGAGACCTGTTTCAAAGCCTAATTCGTCTTCGGTTTAATGGCTTTTTGACGTTTTTCGGGTTTCACCGAATCCTTTTCAGGTATGGGAATGTTATTTACGGGATCACTGGGGTTCAGCTCTCGTTCCTCTTCTTCGATATCCAAATCAATGGGGTTGTCTATACCATGAATGACCACCAATTCAATATTGTTGTCATCTTCGTCAAAAATATCATCTTTGGTCAATATACGTTCATCGCCCCGCCAAATAAACCCTTTCAGTTTTCTACTTTCTTTTGGAAGCTCTTTTTCTGGAAAAATGTCACCCTCGGGCTTTGTTCTAAAGGTCAAATCTTCAATATCATTATTTGCCATGGTAATGCGGATCGAACTACAAATGGTCTTATTGATGCCTATGAGTTCTTGGTCATCATTGTACATATAGTAAATGACCTCGGTGTTCTTTACCAGATCGATAGTTTTTAGTTCGTTTTCTTTGAACTTACCGAACAGGTCTTTGCCCTTAGCTTGGTTATAACCTGTCATACTAACACTGTCTAAAGAAATAATAAAGGCATTGTTGAGTACTTTTAGCGAATCTAACTTCTCTGTTTTGAGGTTTGATATGAGAAGAATGCTATCGCCGGTCATTTGATTCACCCCGTTCCACAAAATGGGGTTTTTGATTAATTGGGTGATTCCCGTTTTTTGTTCTGAATGTATTGAATCACATTTTCCACTGAGATCTGTTTTGAAGAATTTAGCATTTCTAAATGCGCGAAGAATTCGATTCTCGGGTTTTCCGGTAATCATCAAGGTATCGCCGTGCATATAAAGTGAATCTTGTTCCACCAGACTTATCGAAACTGCTCGTTTGGTGGCAAAAACAGAATCTTTGGCCTTGAAGACCTCTGCATAGTGCGCTCTAATGATTCCTTTGTTAATGGTATCGGTCACCGTTATATTGTTAGTGGCCGAAGCAAATTCAGATGCCTTGTCAAAATAAACGCTATCGCCTTCAATGATTCTATTGTTGTAATCTATTCGCGTGTTTTTTATACCGTAACCACTTTGAACCAAAGTGTTATAGAAACCTCGTTCGCAATAGATTTTATAGGTATCACCAGTAATAGTAGATGCACCGTACATATAGGCATTTTTAGAAGTAGTGTAATAATCAAGCCGTTCTGAATCGAGTACGAAATCAGGATTGTTGAGGTGTACGCTATCTAAAAATTGTGCTTTTTTTATTTCCATAAAATACCTGCCTATTTTACTGGCCAGTGTATTTACAGAGTCTATCACGGTACCCGAATCTTTATAATAAGCTTCCTGTTTTTCTCGATCAAAATACAGGGTATCGGTTCTAAGTATAGTGCCTGAATTGTCAAGTACGACCTGTTCATATGCTTTGGCGAGCTTGATATTGGCATCGTAATCAATTCTGCCACTGGTCATTTCTACTGAATCTCCCTGTTGGAGTCGTACATTACCTATGGCCTTTAGTTTTTGTTCCTTTTGATAGAAAATAGCCACATCGCACCAGAGGTCGGCTCCTTGGTGTTCAAACTGTACTTGTTTCGTGTCTTTGCTGAAAATGGCCGCGCCTGGGTAATGCTCTTCGTCTTTGGTGAAATTGGCACCGTAGACGATATTGATTTCTTTTTTCTCTGGATTGTCTTCTTGCCCTAGAGTTACTCCAAAAATCGAAATGCAGAATATAAATGAAAGAATGGCTCGCAATACTTTGGCTTTTGTTCAAAAATAGGATTTTTTTAAGAGAGCTTTATATTGATTGGGATAGATTTAGCATTGAGCTCACTTGACCTGTGTTTGTCTACTTAGTATATATAGTCTGTGTTCTATCGGGTCCGACAGAGACTATTTTAATGGGAATTTCCAATTCTTTTTCAAGAAAATCAATATACTTGTTCAAGTTGTCAGGAAACTCTTCTGGTTTACTCATTTTGGTCAAATCCTGTTTCCAACCGCCCATTTCGGTATATATGGGGGTTACGTTTTCTGCCTCAATGTTATAGGGTAGGTGGGTGATGACCTTTCCCTTGTAGTTGTACGCTGTACAGATCTTCAATTTTTCAAATCCGCTTAGAACATCGCCTTTCATCATCATCAATTCTGTGACGCCATTGACTTGAACGGTGTATTTCAAGGCCACTAGATCGAGCCAACCACATCTTCTTGATCTTCCAGTAGTAGCACCGAATTCATTGCCCACACGCCCCATGGTCTCACCATCTTTATCAAAAAGCTCTGTTGGAAATGGGCCACTGCCCACTCTAGTGGTATAGGCTTTGAAAATTCCTTTTACTTGACCTATTTTGGTAGGTGGCACACCCAAGCCTGTACATGCCCCGGCTGCGGTAGTATTTGATGAGGTTACAAAGGGGTAGGTGCCAAAATCAATATCCAATAAAGAACCTTGAGCACCTTCTGCCAGTATTTTTTTTCCTTCCTTTTGGGCTTGGTGAAGGTATTCTTCACTGTCGATAAAAGTCAATTTTTTCAACTCTTTAAGAGCTGCAAAAAAATCATTTTCAAGATCTTCTAAATCGTATTGAATGTCTACATCATAGAAACCGATCATGGCCTCGTGCTTATTGGCCAAAGCTCTATACTTTTTTTTCCAGTCCTTCATTTCCAAGTCACCAACTCGCATTCCGTTACGCCCTGTTTTATCCATATAGGTAGGGCCGATGCCTTTTAAGGTAGATCCTATTTTGGCCTTTCCTTTGGCCGCTTCAGAGGCTGCATCCAATAAGCGATGGGTGGGCAATATCAGATGGGCCTTTCTTGAGATCAATAAAATAGAATTGATGTCGAGATCGAATTTTTCAAGTGCTACCAACTCCTTTTTGAAGGTAACGGGATCGATAACAACACCATTACCAACAACGTTCATGGTATTTTTGTGAAAAATGCCCGAAGGTATAGTGTGCAAGACATGTTTAATGCCATCGAATTCTAGGGTATGTCCTGCATTTGGGCCTCCTTGAAATCTAGCGATTATATCATAATCTTTGGTGAGTACGTCAACGATTTTCCCTTTTCCCTCATCGCCCCATTGTAGGCCTAACAATAAATCTACCGCCATTAATACTATTGATTATTTGTTTGTGTTCTCTTTTGAACCCGCCTCGCTAGCAGGTGGATTTTTTGTTCCGTAAAAATATAATGAATGAGCATTGATCGTGATATCGAACACTTCTTCTATTGTTTTTTTTATTGTTTGTATTCGAGGATCGCAAAATTCCACAACCTCACCCGTATCGGTTAGAATGACATGATCGTGCTGTCGGTCAAAAAAAGATTTTTCGTATTGTGACTGATTTTTGCCAAATTGATGCTTTCGCACCAGTTTGCAGTCTAATAAAAGTTCTATAGTGTTGTACAGGGTAGCACGACTTACCCTATAGTTTTTGTTTTTCATTTTGATATATAGCGATTCTATGTCAAAATGCTCATCACTGTCGTAAACCTCTTGAAGTATAGCGTACCGTTCAGGTGTTTTTCTATGCTTATTATCCTCCAAAAAGGCGGTAAACACGTTCTTTACAATTTCATGGTCTTTATTAGATGCCATTATAAAATTTTCTTAAACCTATACGCTATCCAATGTCTCGCCCAAGTTGGTGGTATCGACCCTTGTGGTTTGTAGACATTACAAATGTACAGTTAAATTTTAATTAGTTGAACAAGGTTTTATCAACAGACAATGAACATTATTTATGCTTGCCGCCTTAGCAAAACTCAAGATAAGTTCATATAGAAAAACGCGATATATTCGATTTCTAAACTCGGGTAACTTTATCAATACCGTTGATTTGCTTTAAATTCGAAATCAATTTTTTGAGTATTGAATTGTTCTTTACCACAACAGTAATCGTTCCTGTAAAGGTTCCGCTATCTGTACTGAAATTTAGATTGCGCATATTGACATGCATATTGCCCGATATCATTTCAGTGATATTACTGATGAGGCCAAGGTTATCGATTCCCGTAAGTTTTATCTCTGATTTGAATTCTTCTTGGGTAGAATCGATCCATTTGGCCGTTATAATGCGATATGCGTAATGCGATTGTAATGAAATGGCATTGGGACAATTTTTTTTGTGAACCTTAATGCCCTCGTTGACACTTACAAAACCGAAGACCTGATCGCCTGATATGGGGTTGCAGCATTGCGATAGTTTATAACCTAGTTTGTCTTCATCTTTGCCGAACACCAAGGTATCGTATTTAGAGGTGATCTCATCTTTATCGATATCTTCAGGAATTGGGTTGCGACGAATTTTGTTCTTGAAAAAACTAATGAAGGCATTATTGTAAGATGATGCGAAATCTTTGATCATTTGATTGTCAACAGCGCCTATACCTACTCTGTAAAAAAGATCTAAACTGGTATTTAATTTAAAGTACATCACCATTTTATTAATGGAGTTTTCATTGAAATTTATTTTCTGCGATTTTAGTTTTCTACGGAGTATTTCTTTTCCATCGAGAGCCATTGCTTTTTTCTTTTCGCGTAAAGAAGATTTTATTTTCGCCCTGGCTCTAGCTGTTGTGGCATAATCAAGCCAATTTTGATTGGGTTTTGCCTGTTCAGAGGTGATGATCTCTAACCGATCACCACTATTCAGGGTTGTGTTCAAGGGCACCAATTTACCGTTGACCTTGGCACCGCGGGTACGCATGCCTACTTCTGTATGAATACTGAAAGCAAAATCTAAAGGAGTGGCACCTTTGGGCAACGATTTCAATTCGCCTTTGGGGGTGAAAACAAAAATTTCTTTTGAATAGAGGTTCAGTTTGAACTCTTCGACAAAATCAACGGCATTTGTGCTGGAGTTTTCGAGTGCTTCTTGAAGTTTGTTCAGCCAAAGGTCAATACCCAGTTCTTTTTGATCACCGTGCTTATATTTAAAATGTGCTGCATAGCCTTTTTCCGCAATTTCATGCATACGCTCACTTCGTACCTGTACTTCGACCCATCTGCCTTTGGGCCCCATCACGGTAATGTGCAGTGCTTCATAACCTGTAGATTTTGGTGAAGAAATCCAATCTCGTAACCTGATGGGGTTTGGGGTGAAATGATCGGTTACTATCGAATATATTTTCCAAGCCAAGAACTTTTCGTTCTGCTTATCTGATTTATAAATTATTCTGATGGCAAATTTGTCATATATCTCCTCGAAGGAAACATTTTGAGCGACCATTTTTTTTCGCATCGAAAAAATGGATTTCATTCGGCCCTTGATAGAATAATTGAGGCCTTCTTTTTTTAACGAGGTGTCCAAAATTTTGGAAAAAGTGTCTATATAGGCCTGTTGCTCTTCTTTTGAGTCTTCTATTTTCTCATGAATATCGCTATATACGTTGGGCTCGGTATATTTTAAACTCAGGTCTTCAAGTTCGGTCTTGATATTGTAAAGCCCTATTCGATGTGCCAAGGGGGCGTAGATATACAATGTTTCAGAGGCCATTTGTACTTGTTTGTGCTCTGGCATAGCATCCATAGTGAGCATATTGTGGTAACGATCGGCGATCTTGATGATGATTACCCGAACATCATCGTGGAGCGTAAGAAGCATTTTTCTAATATTCTCCGCCTGCTGCGAGGTGCTCATGTCTTTTTTCAAGTGAGCGATCTTTGTCAGCCCATCAACGATTCGGGCAACGGTTTCGCCGAACATGCGTTCAATATCGTCTAAGGTGTATTCTGAATCTTCAACAACATCGTGGAGTAGGGCGGAGGCGATCGAAATGGCATCAAGGCCAATTTCAGAGGCGACGATCTTGGCTACGGCTATGGGATGAAAGATATAGGCCTCACCAGATTTTCGACGCTGTTCTTTATGCGCATCAACCGCTATCTCAAAGGCGGAGCGTATCATTTTTTTGTCATCATTCGACAAAGTCTGATAACTGATGCGCAGCAACTCTTTATACTGCTTGGCGATTTCCTTGTTTTCTTTTTCTAAAGCGGCCTGTGTCATTCTAATTTAAAATTAACACAATCTTAGATAGTACACAACAAAATTATGACCTAGTAGGAATATTGATGATCGTCGAAATTCTTTTTCAAAGAAGATAGCGCCTAACTATGCTGTTGTTAAAACCGTCAACGTTGAGGTAGGTGCACCAGTTATATAAATTAGAGGTGTTTTTTTCTATGGAAGGATTACGGGAGAATTTTTTTCAAGTTCCTGATTCTATCAACAAGCGGCGGATGCGAATAGTGCATAAAAACATAGGCAGGGTGAGGCGTAAGATTGCTCAAACTGTTTTTGGAGAGCTTTTTCAGGGATGTGATCAACGGTAATGCCGCAAATGTATTCTTGGCATAATCATCGGCCTGGTACTCGAATTTTCTTGAGAGCAGGTTCATCACCAAGCCTGTGATCTCTGAAATGGGACTGTACAATATTCCAAAACCTATAAGTGCTGCATGAAAACTCGGTTGTGAAACCCCAATGGCCAAAGATACTTCAGGGTTGTTGATAAAGAGCGATAAAATGAAAAGGGTCAAGCCGGCCACCATGATCGAGGCGATAAGACTGAAAACAATATGCCTGCGTTTGTAATGCCCTACTTCGTGCGCCAGTACGGCCACTATTTCTTCTTCGTTCAGGTCTTTGATCAAGGTGTCGTAAAGGGTAACCCTTTTTTCTTTTCCAAAACCCGAGAAATAGGCATTAGCTTTGGTCGATCTTTTCGATCCATCAATAACAAAGATGTTCTTTAGCTCAAAGCCGACATTTTTTGCATATGCCTCTATTTTGCTTTTTAAGCTTCCATTCTCTAAAGGCTCTTGTTTATTGAACAGGGGAACGATGAGCCTGCTGTAAAAAAGATTCATAAAGATGGTAAAGATGGTGACCACGGCCCAAGCATAGATCCAAAAATCAGATCCGGCCCATTGAAAGAACCAAATGATCAGTGCCAAAATTCCACCACCTAAAACCGACATCATCAACCATCCCTTTATCTTGTCGATAAAAAATAATTTCTTGGTTGATTTATTGAACCCAAATCGCTCTTCGATGACAAAGGTTTGGTAATATGAAAATGATGTCGTAATGATATCGCTTCCGATCATGATGATCCCGAAAAACAATAATGCCATTATAATCTGATTGTTGGTAAAACCCCTGACGATGTTATCCATCCATTCAAATCCACCAAAAATCAAGAATACCAAAGTCAGTAGCAGTGAAAAGGTTGAGGTCAATAACCCAAACCGGTAGTTGGTTCTCTTGTAATCTTGCGATTTTTGGCACTCGGTTTCATCAAAAACATCACGAAGTTCTTCAGGAACGGGTTTGTTGTAATGCTGAGCATTGAGATAATCTAAAATGGTCTCCAATAGAAATTGAAAAACCAAAATTGCAATGATGATATAAAACAAGGTGCTTTGCACAATAAATATAGTTTGGTTGTATGCCTTGACCCTCGAATGGACTTTTTTATGCCCCTCGCTGTCGAATGGCTTCAAAGATAAGAATTGCAGCCGATACCGAAACGTTCATAGAATCGATTTCGCCCCGCATGGGTATGATGATGTTTTGGGTTGAATTGTTCAACCATTCGTTAGTAAGCCCTGCAGATTCAGTGCCAACAACAATCGCCGAGGCTTTTTTATAATTGACTTGGGTGTAGTTTTCAGATGCCGAAAGAGCAGCGCAATAAATGGCGATGTTTTTTTTAGTCAGAAATTCAATGATTTCAGAGGTGCTGCCAATAGCTATGGGGTTTGCGAAAATACAACCCACACTAGAGCGTATGATATTCGGGTTATAGAGGTCGCCTTTGGGGTTCGCAATGATTACTGCATCTAGTTTTGCCGCATCGGCAGTACGCAACAAAGCGCCTATGTTTCCGGGTTTTTCTGGGGCTTCCGCAATCAGGATCAATGGATTTTTGGTTTTGAAGGTTAGTCCGTCCAAGGTATGTTGTTTGCTTCTGGCGATAGCGACAATACCCTCTGTGGTTTCCCTGTACCCCAATTTTTGATACACTTTTTTCGAAACCTCAATAAGTTCTGGTATGGGTTCAATTTCATTTATCAGGCCTAAAACTTTGCTTTCAGAAATGATATCCCCATAAAAAAACAATGTTTCTATCTCATAACTGCCTTTTAGGGCCAGACCAAGTTCGCGCTGCCCCTCCAATACAAAAAGTCCTGATTTCTTTCGCTCACGAGATTTCTCTTTGAGCAACAGAACCTTTTTCACCAAAGGGTTTTGTAAACTACTTATTTGCTTTATCGCTGACATTGCGGCAAAAGTAGATTAATTTACTGGTAAAGAAAGAAAGGATCTATGCAAAGTGAATCATGGGGTTGTTCGGTTCAATAAATTTTAACATAATAAAAGGTTAAAAATATCTCGCAAAAAATAGGAGACGCTTTTTTTGGCTAATTTAGAAGTTCTAGTGATTTATAGGAGCTTTTACTTTATCGAACTTTTTCATAAAGGGATAATTCCCTATATGAAAATTAACGAATTCAACACCTTTGGAAAATGCCGACATACACTTTAAAAATCAACGGTAATTCGCGTTCGGTAGAGGTTTCTGCCGATACGCCCTTGCTTTGGGTACTGCGAGATCATTTAGATATGGTCGGTACCAAATATGGTTGTGGAATAGGACAATGTGGCTCATGTGCCGTGCATATAGACGGTATTGCAACACGAAGTTGCCTATTACAGGTTTCACAATTGAACGGGCAGGAAATAACAACGATCGAAGGACTGTCAGAAGACGGTTTACACCCAGTTCAAAAAGCTTGGAAAGAAGTTGATGTACCCCAATGTGGGTATTGTCAGGCAGGTCAGATTATGACCGCTTCAGCTTTTTTGGACAAGAACCCGAACCCGAGCGAGGAGGAAATCAAAAATGCCATGCATGGTAATATTTGTCGCTGTGCAGCATATAACCGTATTCAAAAGGCGGTAGCGATTGCAGCAGAAAACAAAATGGCCTAACCTAAAAACATAAAAAATGTCAACCTCTATATCTTCAAAATTTAGCAGACGGTCATTCATTAGAACATCCTCTCTTGCAAGTGGCGGAATGCTCATTGGTTTTAATCTCTTTAATGCCTGTAAGCCAAAAGCAGAAATGCCCGTTGATATTTCGCAGCTCAATTTCAATGATTTCAATGCCTTTATCAAAATAGCCGATAACGGCATGGTGACCATTTTTTCGCCAAACCCTGAAATCGGACAAGGCGTAAAAACCTCTATGCCCATGTTGATTGCCGAAGAACTTGATGTTCTATGGAAAAACGTGCATGTAGAACAGGGTATTTTGGATACCACTAATTATACGCGCCAAGTGGCAGGGGGAAGCCAGTCTATCAGATCGGCATGGGAACCATTACGGCAAACTGGGGCAACGGCACGTCAAATGTTGGTGAATGCCGCTGCCGATAGATGGGGAGTAGATGCTTCAGAATGTGTTACGAAACAAGGTGTAATCACAAATTCAAAAGGTGAAACCTTGGGCTATGGCGATGTGGTAAGAGAAGCAGCAACGCTAGAAATACCAGAAAATGTGGTTTTAAAAGAGCCCAAAGATTTCACGATTATAGGCATCGATGCCCCAAATGTGGATATTGATAAAATAATCACGGGAAAACCACTTTTCGGTTTAGATTACAAGGTGGAAGGTATGGTTTACGCATCGGTTCTTAGACCACCCGCATTCGGACAAGTTTTGGAATCGTTTGACGCTTCAGAAGCAAAAACGATGTCAGGGGTAATTGATGTAATCACGATTGGAGAAAAGGCAAAAGCACTCTTAAATAATGAAAAGCAAAACTGGACCGTTAAGTTGACCATTACAGATAAAGTGGTGGTCATTGCCAAAACTACATGGCAGGCCATAAAAGCCAAGAAAGCTATAAAAGCGAAATGGACAGATGGCACCCCATTGGAAAGTACGGTATTTCAAGACAAAAAGCTTATGGCGTTGTTAGATGGTAAAGCGTTTGATACCCTGCGCAAAGATGGTAATGTAAAAAGAGCATTTAAAAATGCGGATAAAGTCGTTGAGAGAACATATGAATCACCATTTTTACCTCACAATTGTATGGAACCCATGAATTTTTTCGCCAATGTAACAGCGGATAAAATTCATTTGGCAGGGCCGATTCAAACTCCCGAATTTGCAGCCTTAGCGGTAGCGGAAATGTTAGAAAAGAATATTACAGAAATTCATTTAGAAATGACCCGAATGGGGGGAGGCTTTGGAAGAAGGCTTTATAGCGATTTTGTATTGGAAGCGGCCGAGATCTCGCAAACAATACAAAAACCGGTCAAAATGGTCTCGACCCGTGAAGATGATATGACAACCGGTGTTTATCGTCCGGCGATCAAGTATCGGATCAGTGCTTCTATCAAGAATGGTGAACTTACCGGGTATCACCTTAAAGAGGCAGCAGTGAACGGTAATATGTACGGACTCATCCCCAATTTTTTTCCGGCGGGTACGATAGACAATTATCAGGTAGATGTTGCTACATATAAAAGCAATGTTACTACAGGAGCATGGCGTGCACCATACACCAATTTTTTAGCCTTTGCCGAACAGAGTTTTTTAGATGAGCTTGCCGAGGAATTGGGCAAAGATCCAGTTCAAATGCGATTAGACTTATTGCAGAATGTTAAGGGTACGACCGATGACCGTATTCAGTACTCTGCTGAACGTATGGAGGGTGTTATCGATCTTGTTGTCGAGAAATCTGGGTATCGAAACCCAAAAGAAGGTGTATATCAAGGTTTTTGTGCGTATTATTGCCACAATACCCACGTGGCCGAAGTAGCTGATGTAGTAATGGAAAATAATCGACCGGTGATAAAAAAAGTAACAGTTGCCGTAGATTGCGGTATTGTCGTGAACCCTTTGGGTGCTTTAAATCAAATAGAAGGTGGTGTAATAGATGGTGTTGGTCATGCGATGTACAGCGATTTCAAATTTAAAGACGGAAAACCCAATAGTGATAATTATGATACTTATCGTTTGATCCGAATGAAGGAAGCACCTGAAGTAGAGACGCACTTTGTTGAAAATACATATAGCCCGACAGGACTTGGAGAGCCAACGTTGCCACCGGCAGGTGCAGCCGTTTCAATTGCCCTGAGAAAAGCAATGGGCAACAGAATATATAAACAACCTTTTATAAGCAGTATGCTTAATAAGGAAATAGTAGGGTAATAGCGTATGGAAATCTTACTTTTTGGAATTGCCAAGGATATTGTAGGAAAAGAAAAAATTCAAATTTCGCCTCAAGACGAAACTCCAGGTTCGGTATTGGAGCTGAAAAGAATACTATCGGATTCGTATCCTGAATTTGGTAAATTATCTTCATTGGCAGTAGCGGTCAATAGCGAATATGCAACTGATGAGGTATTGCTTGAAAACAGTGATGAAATTGCCATTATTCCACCTGTAAGCGGAGGCTAATGAATACATCTATCATAGAAATAGTTGAAGAAATAGTGGTGTCACAGGTGTATGCCGAACTCTCTGACCCCAAAAGCGGAGGTATTTGCGTTTTCATTGGTACGGTTCGTGAACAGACCAAAAATCAAAAAGTTGTATCTTTGGAGTTCGAAACCTACAAGAAAATGGCCTTGAAGGAAATGGGGAATATTGCGGCAGAAGCTATTGTTAAATGGCAATTGAACAAAGTAGTTTTACGGCATGCGGTAGGTGTCAAGAATATTGAAGAACCCGTAGTGGTGGTGGGCGCGTCATCAGCACATAGAGATGCCTGCTTTGAAGCCTGTCGTTATTTGATCGATACACTAAAAGAACGGGTACCGATTTGGAAAAAAGAACAATTCAAAAATAAATCGGTTTGGGTATTTGCCCATCCGTAGCAAACATATATGTTGGTAGATAATCATAATAGAACTATTAATTACGTGAGATTAGCGGTTACCGACCGTTGCAATCTACGATGTAATTATTGCATGCCGGCTGAGGGTATTGACTTTTCAGCCAATGATAAACTACTTACTATTGAAGAGATGTCACGGCTTGGTGAAATTTTAGTTTCGCAAGGTGTTGATAAAATTCGCATTACTGGTGGTGAACCCTTTGTTCGCAAAGATTTGATGGTACTGCTCAAAAATCTTTCTAAAATGGAAGGGTTAAAAGATATTTCGGTAACGACCAATGCTACTTTGATCGGCCCCTATATTGATGAATTGAAAACGCTGGGAATAAAAAATATAAATGTGAGCCTAGATGCTATCGACAAAGATACTTTTGAGCGTATTACCCGTCGTGACCAATATGATACGGTTCACAATAATATCATACGTTTGATTACCGAAGGCTTTAATGTGCGTATCAATTTCATTGTTTTAGAAGGGCAGAACACACAAGACATCATCCCTATTCTTGAACTTTCCAAAAATTTTGATGTGGCAGTAAGGTATCTAGAAGAGATGCCCTTTAACGGTGGCACCAAGACCTTAGATACCATCGCTTGGAACTACAAACGTATCTTGAAATATGTAAAAGAAACATACCCTGACTATTACAAATTGGAATCTCCGAAAACATCGACTTCGATCAATTATAAAATTCCTGGGTTCAAAGGAACTTTTGGGGTGATTCCCTCTTTCAGTCGTACCTTTTGTGGTAGCTGCAACCGATTACGCATATCGGCCACGGGTGATGTTATTACCTGTTTGTACGCGAAATCATCAATGAACTTGAGGCGAATTTTACGTAATGGTAATTCCGAAGAAAAAATAAAAGAGCAACTATTAAAAGCAGTTGGCAGTCGGTCTAAAACTGGTCATGAAGCACAAGAGAAGTACAAAGATGTTTTTAGTAATTCAATGACCTCAATTGGCGGATAAATGAAGAATGAACTATCGCATATCGATAAGAATGGTAAGGCCACCATGGTAGATGTATCTGAAAAGCATACCACGGCACGAACGGCCGTTGCTTCGGGCAGTGTACTTTTTCCTGTAAAAGTATTTGAAAAGCTCGCTTCACAAGATTTTTTGGGAAGCAAGGGAAGTATCATACAAACTGCTGTTATTGCTGGTATACAGGCTGTTAAAAAAACCTCAGAACTTATTCCCTTATGTCATCAATTGAATATTTCTAAAATACAGATCGATATAAGCCCAACGAACAACAGCTTGCAAATTGTTTGTAGCGTAAGGTGCAACGAACGAACCGGGGTTGAGATGGAAGCCCTGACAGGCGTTTCTGTTGCTGCGCTTACTATTTACGATATGTGCAAGGCACTGTCGCATGATATTGTCATTTCAGAGATTAAATTGCAACAAAAAACGGGAGGTAAGAATGACTTCGAACGCTAAGCTATACGGACTCGTATTATCTGGAGGAAAAAGCACCCGAATGGGTACCGACAAAGGCTTGATTGCATATCATGACCTTGTTCAAAGAGAACATCTTTATATTCTTTTGAACCAAGTTTGCGAACAAACCTTTATCAGTCTTCGGGAAGAGCAAAAGGGCGGACTGCCAAAAAAAATGGAAACCATTGTAGATTTAGATGAATTTAAAGGGCCTTACAACGGACTTTTATCTGCACATAAAAAATACCCTGAAGTTGCTTGGTTGGTTTTGGCCTGTGACCTTCCCTTAATGGATCTAAAAGCTTTAGAGGAATTGATCTCTGCCCGAGATTCAGAATTTTTGGCGACTGCATTTGCTTTAAAGGAAAACCCGCTTCCTGAACCTCTATGTGCCATTTGGGAACCCAAGGCATTAGCCGATTCTAAAGCCTATTTGGAAAGAGGCAATGGTACGTGCCCTCGTAAATATTTGATAAACAGCAAAGTGAAATTAGTTTTTCCCGAACGGGAATATGTACTTCTCAATGCCAATTCTAAAGAGGAATATAAGGAGGCTTTGGCAAAACTGGCGATGGTATGAACGAACAACGCTATACCCGACAAACCACTTTAAAGGACTTTGGCGAAGAAGGGCAACAAAAATTGACCGAAGCGAAAGTATTGGTCGTTGGTGCTGGAGGGCTTGGTGTACCTGTTATGACCTATTTAAATGGCATGGGTGTTGGTACAATCGGTATTGTAGACGATGACGTAGTATCTCTTACCAATCTGCACCGTCAGGTATTGTATACCGAGGCTAACGTAGGGAAAGCGAAAGTTGCTTCGGCGATTAAAACACTTCAACTGCAAAATTCAGCTACTGAATTGATTGGGCATGAGACCTTTTTAAGTGTTGAAAATGCCTTGAGTATTATTCAAGCCTATGATATTATAGTCGATGCCACCGATAATTTTCCAACACGTTATTTAATAAACGATGCCAGCGTTATTTTACGCAAACCATTTGTATATGGTGCATTGCACGGTTACGAAGGTCAAGTTAGCGTTTTCAACCACAACGAAGGATCAACCTATCGCTGCCTGTTTCCTGATATGCCGAAAGAAGATGAGGTTCCCAATTGTAACGAACATGGGGTGTTGGGCATTATTCCTGGTATCGTTGGAAATCTACAGGCTTTAGAAACCGTAAAACTCATCACAGGAGTAGGTGATGTGTTATCAGGAGAATTGCTTTTGTATAACGGCTTGTCACAAACGCTTCAAAAAATCAGGTTTAAACCGCTACCTGCCAATCGTAAGATCACAAAATTGTTGGCCAGTTATGAGTTTTCTTGTAGAACCGCACTACAATCTATAGATAGTGACGCATTTGAGAAACTATTGGCAAATGAGAATATTCAAATAGTCGATGTTCGAACCGAAACCGAATACAGTGTAATTCATTTGAAAAATAGTGTGAACATACCTTTGGCTGATCTCGAAACGAGAATTGATGAATTGCCCCTGAACGCTCCTATCTATTTTATTTGTCAATCGGGTATTCGTAGTAGAAAAGCTATTTTGACACTTCAAAACGCCAAACTAAAAGAAGACTTGATCAATGTAAGTGGAGGCATGAATAATCTTAAGAATCATGTTGCTGAGTATTGAAAATCTGGTATTGTTGTGCCTAGGGTTCTTTATTGTGGCGGCCCTGTATTCTTCGGTGGGTTTCGGCGGCGGGTCTAGTTATTTGGCCTTGTTGACGCTTGTTTTGGCAAGTTTTTTTTCGATTCGTTCGATAGCGTTGATCTGTAATTTAACCGTAGTTTCGGGCAGTACATTTCTCTACTTTAAAAATGGACATGCTAGCCTTAAAGATTTCCTTCCCTTTGTAATTACAAGTATTCCCATGGCATTTATAGGCGCTTCTTTTAGGTTGGGAGAAAATGTCTTTTTTATAATTCTTGGGTGTTCTCTGATCGTTTCCGCTATTTTTTTGGCATGGCAGACCATTTCTAAAACAGAGGGTTCGATTAGGTCAAAATCTTATCCAAAATATTTGAGTTATTTTTTGGGAGGGGGAATAGGACTCTTATCTGGTCTTGTTGGTATTGGAGGGGGTATTTTCTTGGCGCCCGTGCTCAATCACATGAAATGGAACAGCTCGCTCAAAATTGCCGCTTTGGCAAGTTTTTTTATTTTGGTAAATTCATTGTCAGGTTTAGGTGGGTTGCTGGTCAACGATACGTTAGAGCTTCCCTGGGTAGAAGCCACTGCTCTTGTGATTACCGTATTTTTAGGTGGGCAATTGGGCATTCGCATTAGTTTGAAAAGATTATCTCCCACGGGAATCAAAAGAATAACGGCCTTATTGGTTTTTGTAGTGGGGGTTAGGGTATTGTTGGTAAACGGCTTGCAGGTTTTGTAATTTGCAAAAGCGATAGAAAATAGAATACAAATGAAAATTTTGATAATAAACGGGCATCCAGACAAAGAAAGTTATAATTATGCGATTTTCGAATCGTATAAAAAGGGTGCAGTTGACTCTGGTGCCGAGGTGAAGGAGATAAGAATTGGGGAATTGAATTTCAACCCGAATTTACAGTTTGGCTATAGAAAAAGAACTGAACTGGAACCTGATTTGTTAGCTGCGCAAGAGAAAATAAAATGGGCCGATCACTTGGTTTGGACCTATCCCGTTTGGTGGGGATCCGTACCTGCCATGATGAAAGGTTTTATCGATCGGGTTTTTCTACCGGGCTTTGCTTTCAAGAAAAGGGAAAACTCCGTTTGGTGGGATAAATACTTGATCGGGAAAACCGCTCGATTGATCTGTACATTAGATCAGCCTTCGTGGTATTATAAATGGATCTATGGTAGCCCTAGCCATAAGGCAATGAAAAAATTAACTTTGGGGTATATCGGAATAAAAAGAGTTAAAATCACCACCATTGGGCCTTTGCGATTATCCACAGATGCGTTTAGGGCTAAGTGGTTGAAAAAAGTCGAAAAGTTGGGGCTAAGAAATAAATAGATTGGTATAGAATGATTTCTTTTAAAGATGCTTACGAAAAAGTATTGCAACAATCCCTTGACCTTGGGGATGAAAAAGTATTATTACAAAAATCGATGGGTCGTGTTTTGGCTGAAGAAATTTTTGCGGATCGTGATTTCCCTCCCTTCGACCGATCTACAAAAGATGGCATCGCCATAAATTACGCAGCGATTGAAAAGGGAAGGATTTCTTTTAAGATAGAAGGTGTGCTACCTGCCGGAATGCCTCAAGAGACATTGCAATTTTTAGAAAATTGCCTTGAAATTATGACGGGCGCGGTATGCCCTAAAAATGCGGATACCATTGTCATGTACGAGCAAGTGACTATCGAAAACGGAATTGCGACCTTATTAAAAGCTCCAAAAAAAGGACAGAACATACACCGAAAGGGCAGTGATGAAAAAGAGGGTACTGTATTGCTAAAAAAAGGAGGCCGTATTGATACTGCTGAAATCGGCGTATTGGCATCAATGGGAAAGGCCGAGGTTTTGGTGAAGAAAGTGCCTAAGATAGCTGTTATTTCTACGGGCAATGAATTGGTGGCAGTTTCAGAAACTCCCTTGCCCCATCAAATTCGTAAATCAAATACCATGTCTTTGGAAGCAGCCTTGTCAAAGCAAGGTGTTTTTTCACAACAATTGCATCTTTCAGATGAGAAAAACAAGATTGAAGAGGCTCTTGAAAAGGCGGTACAAGAGAATGATGTTTTGATTTTAAGCGGAGGCGTCTCAAAAGGAAGGTTTGATTTTATTCCAGATGCAATGGAAACCTTGGGCATAAAAAAGATTTTTCATCGTGTTGCCCAAAGACCAGGTAAGCCTTTTTGGTTTGGCGTGCACCCAGTACAGAACACGGTTATTTTCGCTTTTCCAGGAAATCCTATTTCCACTTTTGCCAATTATCATCTGTATTTTTTGCCTTGGTTGTATACCACTTGGGGTTTGGCGGTTGAAAGCAAAACGGTCATCCTGCAAGAAGAAATAAAAATAGAGCCTCCGTTGACACGGTTTATTCAAGTAAAAACTACTTGGAAGCAGGGAGGTCTTTGTGCAAATACTTTGAGCGATAATGGTTCAGGTGACCTGACAAGTTTGTCAAGATCTGACGGCTTTATTTGTTTAGACCCAAGAGAAAAGAGCTATCAAAAAGGAGAACTTGTTCCTTTTGTTAGTACGAAATCGTTTCTGCCCTAAAGAGAGTTTCTATTTAGACCTAACAGGTTTCCCTCCTACGGCGGGCAAGTCAAAACCTGTTAGGTCTTCGTGTTGATTCATTTACATCCATAGAAAAATCAGGGAACACTATTTACCCTCATACTTCTCTATATATCTTTTCCAAAGTTCAGTTTGATGGGTTTCCAATGATATATTTCTACCGTCTATAAAAGCATGGCTTAATTGATTGGTACGCATATCGAGTGTATCACCGTTCGAAATGAACAGCGTCGCACTTTTGCCTACAGCCAATGTACCGTATGAATCATCAATGCCCAATATTTTTGCCGAGTTACCGGTAATCAATTGCAATGCTTTCTTCTTGTTTAGGCCTTGCCCAACGACCTGACCTGCATAAAAGGGCAGGTTTCGTGTTTGAAAATTAGAGGCATTTCCGTTTTGTAGGGCGACCAATAACCCGGCATCCATTAAAAGTTTCGGAAGCTTATAAGGCAGATCATAGTCGTCATCGTCAAGACTTTGGACTGGACTACCTATCTTTTCTCGGACATTATTTCAAAGACCTATCAAGCAGCTATTTTAAGATTGTTATAAAATTCTAATTCTATCTGATATGGTGTTCTATAATTTAAGGATGAATGTAGTCTTCTTCGATTGTACCAAATTTCAATATATTCAAATATAGCTGTTTTAGCTTCTTGTTGATTTTTGAATTTATTATGATATATCATTTCTGTTTTCAATGTTTTAAAGAAAGATTCTGCAACAGCATTATC